>Ga0256833_1000209_pt1 | contig 46059 bp, 24 predicted proteins | sample 356284metaG_FD_190535 | JGI IMG/M metagenome (GOLD analysis project Ga0256833, IMG submission 190535) | Hydrothermal vent microbial communities from Mid Atlantic Ridge, Atlantic Ocean - 356-284 | ecosystem: Environmental > Aquatic > Marine > Hydrothermal vents | place: Atlantic Ocean: Mid... | reverse complement strand
TCTTCTAATGTTGCTCTGTCTATAACCGTATTTGCGCCTATTTCCACATTGTCTTCTATCACGACTATTCCTACTTGTGGTATTTTTTCATACTCTCCATTTGCGTTAGGCTTAAATCCAAATCCATCACTTCCTATGACAGCATTAGCATGAATAATACAATTATTTCCTATTTTGCACCCATTATATATTTTGACACCCGGCATTATTATGGTATCGTGACCAATTACAACATCTTTACCTATAAAAACCTGTGTGGCAATAGATGTTTTTTGTCCTATTTTAGCATTTTGAGATATGTAAGAAAATGCACCTATTGAAACTTTAGGTTCAATAATTGCATTTGATGCAATAAAACTTAATTCGGATACACCATTATTCTCTATCTTATCTCTATCCAATAATTTAAGTAGTTTTGAAATTGCATGATAAACATCATCTACTTTTATAAACGCTATATTTTCCCCATTTGGTTTGATATTTGAATTTTTATTAACTATGATAGCAGAAGCTTTGGAGTTTTTTAAAAATTTCAAGTATTTATCATCGGCTATAAAACTAATAGAGCCGGGTTTTGAATTTTCAATTTTATTTATATTGTAAATTTCAATATCCGGTTTTCCGTTCAATTCACCATCAACAATATTGCTTATTTCTTTAGTTGTTAACATCGTGCAAAGTTAAAAATAATGAGCGATTATTTATTGTTTGTCCTTAAAGTCATTAAAATTTATATATGTATATGCAATTTCTTTACTTTTTTCAAATTACTAATACTGTATCACCAATTTCCAAAAAGATTCTACCCGGGTAGTTATAAATAAAGCATTTCTTGGACATATAATAAATATGTAACGCAATTAGAAAATAAATATGATAATAATAATATAAAAATTTTATCTGTTATCATTATTTTAATAAAATAGAAATTAAGTCATGCATTATTTTTATTTAGTAATACAATATAGCTAATATTTACAGTAAAGGTTTAGTCAATAAAAAATTGCATTTAATTTAAGAATCAATAATTTGTAGTTTGGCAAATCTTAATACAATTCTTTTTTCTTCATCTTTAATTTCATCAAATTTAATTTTAGCAACTTTATTTGTTGAGCTGCCTTCAATATTTAAAATGGTTCCTTTTCCAAATTTAATATGCAGAACCCGCATTCCCGTACTAAGCGAATTGGGGTTATCGGCTTTAAAATTTGAAATATCCACTTTGGATTCAAAATTTGATGATTTTAATTTTTGAGGTTTTAAACCTCCCAGTATTTTCGGTTTGTCAAATTCTTTTGGCGGATTAATGAGTAAAGCGCTCATCGTATCCAATGATTCTTCCGGTATTTCCTCAAGGAATCTGCTAGGATCGTTTGATCTTATTTGTCCGTATTGATATCGATTGTTGCAATAACTTAAAGTGAGATATTGTTTTGCTCTGGTTATCGCTACATAAAATAATCTTCTTTCCTCCTCAATAGCATCAGGGTCATTCATTGATAGATATGAGGGAAATAAATTTTCTTCTAATCCTACAACAAAAATAGAATTGAATTCAAGTCCTTTTGCAAGATGTACAGACATTAGAGTTATTACATCTTTTGTTTCTTTGTCACTTTCATCTAGATCTGTCAATAATGAAATATGCTGAATATATGCCGGTAAATCCCTGTTTACAATTATTTCTTCTCCTAAAAATTCATCATTTTCAACAAATTCCTGAACACCATTGAGCAATCCGTTTATATTTTCTAATCTGCTTTGTGATTCGATTGTATTTTCTACAGCCAACAAATCGGCAATTTTACTTGCTTTTACAATGTATGAAACGGTTTCATAAGCATTTCCATTTTTGTTTTTATCCCTCATTCCTTCAATTAAGCGTATAAACTCATTTATCAGTTTACGTGCCCTCGGGGTGAGTTCGGCATCGAAACAGCTTTCATATAAGCTTATGTTGTTTTTCTCGGCACTAGCCAATAGTTGCTCCATCACTTTATTACCTATTCCTCTTTTAGGATAATTTACAATACGCTTAAATGCTTCGTCATCTTTGGGATTCACTACCAATCTCATGTATGCCAAAATATCTTTAATCTCTTTTCTTTGATAGAAAGACATACCACCGTAAATTCTGTATGGAATATTTGCTCTTCTCAAATATTCTTCAAAAATTCTGGATTGAGCATTTGTACGATACAAAATAGCTATTTCGGAATTTTTGAGATGGTTTCTCATTTTATGTTCAAGAATAAGATCTATTATTTTCCTTCCTTCTTCACGATCCGTCAATGCTTTGAAAATCTTTATTTTCGAACCTCCTATTTGTTCTGTCCAGATTTTTTTCTGGATCTGTTTGGTATTATTCAGTATCAGTTGATTAGCTGCTTGAACGATGTAGTTGGTAGACCGGTAGTTTTGTTCAAGTTTAAATATTTTAACATTAGGGTAGTCATGTTGAAACTGAAGAATATTTTCAATTGTCGCACCTCTAAATGAATATATGCTCTGAGCATCGTCTCCAACGATACAAATATTATTAGGACTGTCTTCAAAGTTGACGAAAAGTTTGACAATCTCATATTGCAAATGATTGGTATCCTGAAACTCATCAACCATGACATATCTAAATAATTTTTGATATTTTTCCCTGATATTGTCAGGATTGAGATATAATAATCTAAACATTTGCAGCAGTAAATCATCAAAATCCATAGCACCCGCTCTTATGCAACGGTCATAATATTTTTGATATATATCGTGCGTCATCGGTACACGTTGCATTCTGTCATAACTCAATAATTCTTCATTTGCTGCATATGCTTTCGGAGTGATTAGGTTGCTTTTAGCTTTTGAGATTCTGGCTCTTATGGTGGCCGGATTATATGTTTTAATATCCAGATTCATGGATTTTATTATCTCTTTAAGCAAACTTTTGGTATCATCTGCATCATAAATAGTGAAATCATTGGGATATCCTATTCTGTGAGCTTCAACCCGTAATATTCTTGCAAAAATAGAGTGGAATGTTCCCATCCATACTTTGTAAGCATCCGAACCTACTTTGGATTCTATCCTCTCTTTCATTTCTTTAGCCGCTTTATTGGTAAATGTTAGAGCGAGTATATTCCAGGGAGCGATTCCCAATTTTAATAAATGAGCAATTCTATACGTTAAAACTCTTGTTTTTCCGGAACCCGGACCTGCGATTACCATTACCGGCCCATCAATAGTTTCCACGGCTTGTCGCTGTACATTGTTTAATTCATTTAAATATGAAAAATCTGTTTCTTGCATTTTAAATATCTGATTTTATACTGATATTAAATTATTCGTGTCCCTTATTATAAACTCTCCAAACTGAAATAAGTAATCTTATAGGTAACAAAATACTGGAAATTACCGCCAAAACACCAAAGAATATATATTCTCCAAATATATAATCTCCTAGCGAATATTGTTTCTTGAGTGGAAGATGTTGCAAATAAGCATATATACCGTATTCTTGATAAAAATCAATAAAATCATTCAGTGCCATATATGAATAAATAGCTACAAAAATAGCAACAGGCATTAAAATAAGTTTTATAATTATTTTATTTTCAATAAATGTATGTTTCAATAAAAATATGTATCTCACAAATACTATACTAACAATAATGAAAAAGATATTATTGAAGTAGAATTTAAAATCCACTTGATTGGAATATATTTGCCACAATATCACTGCTATAAAGATTATAGTAAAAATAATCCAGGCAAATAAAGTGTATAATTTTGTTTTATAAGGGATATTCACTGTATTTTTTTTAGATAATTACAAAAATGAATTTAAATAAATAATACTCAGAAGTTTCGCAAAAATAGTGATTGTTTATAAAGTTATTTAAATAGTTAAGCACTTTATAAACATACACTGAATAAACTTACCTGAATAATTATTCAAATTCAATTGATTGCAAAAGTAATATATATTTTTATTTTTTAACTAAATCTAATGACAAAGAAAAAATATGTGAATATAAAACACTGGATAAATTTCCGGCATTGGATAAAGCATAGTCAATATGCAATCTGTTTAATTTTAAACCAATTCCAATATTAGGTTGAATCTCATAAGTTTTTTGAGATGCGTTTGCAGGGTTTACAACTCTTTGCAGGTTGCCAAAGCCACCTCGTAAAAATATTTTTTGTTTGTATCCAAGTTCAAAACCAAAAGCCGGAGCAATTTCAATAAAGTCAGAATTGAAAACAGACTGCTTTCTTCCTTCGGTTGTAAGATTAGCATCAAATTCTACAATATAAGAAAAGTCCTTTTTTTCAGAACCAAAAGTTCCTTCATAAGCAATTCCGGCAATGATTTTCGGCAAAGCATATTCTATGCTGCTTAGTGGAATGTCATTTCCTGTTTGAAGAAAGACATCTTTTTCTTCATCGGTAAAATTGAATGACCAGGCTGTAAAAGTAGAAGTAATATCTCTGCCCATCAGCCCTACTGACATATTGTTAAATTTCCACTGAGCACCAAAATCAAAACCAAAGCCCCATGCTGTAGCAAATTTTCCTATTTGCCTGTATATAATTTTAGTATTACCTCCAACACTTATTCCTCCAAAAGCTTTTCTTGCATAGGAGATAATCAAAGCATAGTCTGCAGCTGAAAAATTAGAGATCTCATCATAATTGACACTTCCGTCCGGTCCTATCAATGAAAGAGTATTTGGAATATTATCAATTCCCATTCTTATTAAGGATACTCCTCCAAAAGATTTTCCTTCTTTTCCAAGTTTTTTGCCAAACGCCAGATAATCATATTGTGCAATCCCGGCAAACCATTCTGCATGCATGGCGCTAACCTGAAAGGGGGCTTCTATTTTTAACAGCCCGGAAGGATTCCAATATCCTGAAGTAATGTCACCGGTTTGGGCGGAAACCGCTCCAAACATTGCCAGTGATTTCGCACCAACGCCGATATTTAAAAATTCATTAACAAATTTCCTTTTTTGCGCACTTACATTATTTATTAAGAAAAAAATAATGAAAAAAATAATAATGGATTTAAATTTATTCATATTGATATGATTTATTAAATAACTATATAAATAGAATTATTTTGCAATATATAAATAACTAATATTTTTAAAACATATTATAAAATTTGTTACTTAATAGTATAAAAATACTTAGTAATGAATATATTTTACCTTATTTTTGCTGTATTAATAAAGTATTTGCTATTTGTTAATTCTTTTCATTATTGTCTCCAATTGATTTACATGTAGATTTTTTGCAAATATCTTTTTGTTTTTATCTAAAACATAAATTTCCGGTGTGACATCTACAAAATATTTGGGATACCAACTTGCATTTGTAGCATCAAAAACATCAATCCAAGGCAAGTTGAATCTATCATGAAATCCATGCCAATCCGCTTCATTGGTATTTGCTGCAATAGAAAAAATTTCCACTCCTTTATTTTTCCATTTATTATAAAACTGCTTTAGCTTTGGAGTTTCTTCTTCGCAATGCGAACAATCGGGACTATAAATATATACTATAACCACCGGTTTTTTGATATCGTATAAAGTATAAATTTTACCACCATATCCTCTTGCAGTGACATCTCCTGCTTTCTTGCCCAGTAGACTTTGTGTCATTTCCCCTGCTCTTTTTCTCAAAGTTGTAAGTGAGGCATTATCCAGCCATTTTGCTTTATCAGGAGTGAAATATTTCAAAATCACATGCGAATAAACCGCCTCGCCATCCATTAATTTAGTTTTACCGGGTTCATATTTTAATGCGACCCAATTTGTTATTACTTTGAAATACTCGTCATTCCCCTTTGCTAAGTTGACTAAAAAATCTGTATATTTTATTATTGAATCTTGATTTTGGGGAACCAGTTCATTAAAATATCTTTTTATTTTATTTGGGAAAGCAGGGGTATTAATCAATCCTGTTACATTAAAGTCAAAACCATCCCAAAAATGTGCTCTGTAATCGGCAACTTGTTTTTTTACATCCAATTCACCGTCTTTTGTTACAGGATATTTCAATATTGGGTTTTTACCTCCTATTTTAAATTTTGTGAAAAAATTATCGGGATAATTTTTTTCAAGCCATTTATTTCTTTCTTCATATTTGTTTGAAATTGATAGAAATTGACTATATGTGGATTTAAAATCCGGATCTTTAGGTGATATCCTACCCATTTTTCTAGCTAATGGGGCATAAACTTTGTCAATGTCTTTTTTGAAATTGAAATCATCATAAAATAGTTTCATTGTCAAAGAACCATCTACCTTTGCCGTATGATCAATATCTTCGGCATCTGCTGTTAATTTAAAAGTTTGATCCTCATCCAGTAATAATTTTACTACAATGTCTCCGGGCAATACCATATAATAAAACCCATCAGGAAACAATTCATCCTTTTTAATAGAAAATTTGCCTCCGGATTGAATAGTTACGGAATCTGCAAAATATTTTTTATCCATGTACATCCCTATCAAATCAACAGTCTTACCTTCAGCATTTAATCCGTTAATTTGAAATTCCATGTTAACTTCTCCTTTACGTATGGGTAAACTATCTTCTGTTTGCCCTTGTCCAGGTGATGTTTTAGCATTTTTGTTTTCGTTTACAGAAGTCGATGATTCTGTTTTTGTTTCATCTGTTTTTTCATTATCTTTCGCTTTTGGCGATGAACAAGATAATCCCATTAAGATAATTATTATTAGTAAATTCCATTTCATCTGTTTAAAATTTTTATTTAAAAAAAATATAATAAAAATTAATAATACATTCAGGAACTCACATAAATTTTTTTAATCATTTTCTGTATAATTTATGATTAATAAATTTTATGTTCGTTTCATCTGTTTAAAATTTTTATTTAAAAAATATAATAAAAAGTTATAATACATTCAGGAACTCACATAAATTTTTTTAATCATTTTCTGTATAATTTATGATTAATAAATTTTATGTTCGTTTCATCTGTTTAAAATTTTTATTCTTAAAAAAAATTAAAAAAAAAACCTAAACTCACTTTATATTATAGTTTTTTTTAATATTTATACAAAAATGAACAAATTATTTGATAAATTATAACAAATTAAAGTTTTTTTTATTATGTTAGCTGCAGCGTTTTGTTATTTAGGTGTATCATATAATAAACAATTGCAATGCAATTATTGTTGTTAAAAATATATAACCTCAAAATAATTATTATGAGAAACAAATTATTATCTTTATTAATGCTCGTATTTTTATTTAATTTCAGTAATATATTAATTGCTCAGGGATTAATAGTAAATACTCCTTTGGAGAAAAGAATTGCTAATTCTTCTTTTGTTGTCGAAGGAAAAGTTATCAATAAATCTTGTTCCTGGGATTCCGGTTTTAAAAGTATATATACTATTAACACCGTTTTGGTAATGAATAGAATAAAAGGAAATGTCGGAAATGATACTATAAATATTATTACTCCGGGGGGGATTATCGGATTTAATAAAATAGTGGTGTTTCCTTCTTTGAAATTAAGCATTAACGATTTTGGTTTGTTTATTCTAAGCAGGGAATCCATTGTTCTTGATAATGAAAGTCATAATTTTAAAAAGTACAAACCTGAATATTCACGCTTGTCATTTATAAAATATGATTTGCAAAATAATTCTGCTTTTGATGATTTTAATTCTTATCCTGATATTGAAAGGGATTTGTATGGGAAAATGAAATCAATGAAGCTGAAATTTGAAAATAAGTTAAAAATTTATGGCGATCAAGATATAGTACCGAGGAGTCCAAATGCAGTTACTATTTCATCTTTTTCACCCGGCACGATTACTGCCGGTACACAAACCGTATTGACTATCAATGGCAGCGGTTTTGGTTCTACACAGGGATCGGGTAAAGTTGAATTTAGAAATGCCGATAATGGTGGTTCCGGATACATGGAGCCTATTGCAAGTGAATATGTGTCATGGTCCAATACGCAAATCAAAGTGGAAGTTCCCAGTGGGGCGGGAACCGGTGATATAAGAGTGACTGATAATGGAGGAAGTAGCGATGTTAGTGGTTCTGATCTGACGGTAACATATAATTTAACAAATGTTAGTTATAGTTCGGAAAAATATAGAATCAACCTGGTAGATGCGGATGGTAGTGGAGGAATATTATTTGAGTTTTATACCGATTTTTATAATGATGCCAATGCAATGGGGGCATTTACAAGAGCTTTGGATAGCTGGAGGTGTTCCGGTGGGACGGGAGTGTATTTTGAAGACGGAGGGTCCAGTACTGTCGATCAGGCAGCTAATGATGATGTAAATGTAGTGAGGTTTGATAATGGAGCCGAACTACCTTCCGGAGTATTGGGAAGAACGACAAATTACTATTCCGGTTGTGGAAGTCCGATAAAATGGTTTGCAAGTGAAATCGATATGGTTTTTAATGATGTTCCCGGTAGTAGCAGTTATTCATGGAATTTTGACGAGGCAGACGGAACAACAGGTTCTAATCAATATGATTTTGAATCGGTGTCTGTTCACGAATTGGGTCACGCCCATCAACTTGGTCATGTGATAGATGCCAGTCAAATAATGCATTATTCGATAGCCAATGGTCAGGAAAAGAGGACATTGAGTTCGGATGATTTGGATGCGGGTAATGATGTACTTAATTTTAGTTCGGGAGTATGTGGTAAACCTGATATGTCGACATATGTTTGTAGTACCCAGCCACTTGATCTTATTTATTTCGAAGCAGGATTGGAAAGTACTGCCATAAAGTTGAATTGGGGTTTTGATAATATATTTGACCTGGATAATGTAGAAGTGCTAAAAAGTTTGAACGGTGTTGACTTTAAAACCGTCAGGACGTTTGCCGGTAATAATAAAAATAAAGAATTCGAATATTCGGATTATAGTGAGACTCCCGATAATTATTATAGATTGAGGTATGTTGATGACGAAGGGAATGTGAAATATTCCAAAATTATTTATATTTTTAATGAGAAAATAAAATACAGGAATGATATAAATATATATCCTAATCCTGCGAAGGATTATGTTATTATTGAAAATGATAAAGGCGAGAAATTATTTATTACTTTGCTAAATAGCGATGGAAGGATAATAAAAAAATTAGGTTCTGTCACAAGGTTTGATTTGAGTACATTGCCGGAAGGTGTTTATTTTATAAAAATAACTACAGCTTCGGAAAGTTTTGTTAAAAAACTGTATAAAATCAATCATTGATATTTTTTAGAAATTCATCAACTATTTGATTCAAATTATATTTGTTTTGGAAGAGATTGATAGCATTTTTGGATATTTGCATTAATTTACCGGGATTTGAATGACAGAATTTGATTTTTGCAATAAATTCTTCAGGAGTGTTTGCTATCAATACGTCTTGGTCTTCTGTTGCATCAATACCTTCAATACCAATAGAAGTAGTAATTATTATTCTTCCGAGTGCCAGTGCTTCCATTATTTTCAATCTCATTCCTCCACCTGAAAGTAAAGGAACCACCATGATTGGATATGAGTTTAAAAACATTTTGGAATCCGGAACTTCGCCATGAACGAATATGTTTTTGTTTTGGATTTTATAAATAGTAGAGGGAGTATTTCTACCGGCAATATGAAGTTTGGATTGAGGTAGATCCACTATGATTTTTTGCCATACATTTTTAATAAACCAATTCAATCCCTCAATATTGGGCATCCAATCCAATGAACCGAGAAAAGATATTTCCAAATCGTCTTTTAATATTATCTCCTGAGGTTTTTTGTTCGTGATTATACCTGCAGGAATTATCATGGATTTTCCGGTATAGCCGTTGCTTGTATATTTTTTCAAATCTCTTTTTGTCAAAGTAAGCAAAATATCGATATCGTTGATATGGTTTAATTCATACGTTTTTAGTCTTTTAGCCAAATAATATGTATAAAGTTTCAGAGGGATGTTTATAGAATTTTTTGCGATTCTTTCCCAAATTTCATATTCAACGTTGTGAGAACGAAGTATTATTTTTGCATTAGAATATTTTCTTATTACCTTAACAAAAGGAAGTAGAAAAACGCTTTCCATCAATATGAAATCATATTTTTTCTCCATTAAAACAGTAGATAGTTTATTTTCAAAATTTTTGCTGATAAATCTACTTATGTTATATGGGATTTTGGAAAAGATGTTAAAAAAAGCATCAATTGGTTTTATGCGGTTGTCTAGATAGACTTCATTTATATTATCATAAGGGTTGTCTTCGGAGGGATATCCCGTTATGTCAAAATAATGTTTGATGGTATTGAAAGATAATAGATCCAAAGTATCAATTTTACCCCTGAGTATTTTATTGAAGTTTGATATCAATAAAGATTCTCCGTCGTGGGGAGGATATGGAAATTTTTTTGTGAGTTGCAGAAATCTCATCTGATTAATTTTGGTAAATATAAAATTTACATCAATTACATTTCAGGGTATTTTGCCGGATGATAGTTGTGCATTAGATTGTAAATTCTTTCTACGATATCTTCTACATTCGGCTTGGTAAAATAATCTCCATCGCTTCCATAAGGAGGTCTGTGGTCTTTGGCCGTTATGGTAACTGGATTTGCATCCAAATATTCAAATCCCCCTTGTTCTTCAAGTATTTTTTGCAGTATATATGCACTGGCGCCACCGGGAACATCTTCATCTGCAACTACCAGTTTGTTTGTTCTCTTCAATGATTCGAGAATATGCTTGTTTCTGTCAAAAGGTATAAGAGTCTGAATATCTATTAATTCAACACCAATTCTTTTTTTGTTTAATAATGCTACGGCTTCTTTTGCGATTCTTACCATTGAACCGTAAGTCACCAATGTGATGTCGTCACCTTTGGTTAATGATTCCGGTATTCCCAAAGGTATGGTGTATTCGCCTATATTATCCGGTATGTTTTCCCGCAATCTGTATCCGTTTAGACATTCGATTATCAAGGCCGGATCATCGGATTGTAATATAGTATTGTACATTCCGGCTGCTTGCACCATATCTCTCGGCACACAGATATAAATTCCTCGCAATGAATTTATCAGCATTCCCAAAGGAGAGCCTGCATGCCATATCCCTTCCAGTCTGTGTCCTCTTGTTCTGATAATAGCAGGAGCCATTTGTTGTCCTCCTGAACGATATCTTAGAGTTGCGAGATCGTCTGACAGTGGAGAGTGGCCATAAATCAGATAATCAAGATATTGAATTTCAGCGATTGGCCTCAACCCCCTCATCGCCATACCTATCGCTTGTCCCATTATAGTCCATTCTCTAATACCGGTATCAAATATTCTTTCTTTGCCGTATTTATCTTGCAGTTTTGCAAACCCCTGGTTTACATCTCCGATTTTACCAACATCTTCACCGAAAGCAATTATGTTTTTATTTTCATTAAATTTAATATCAAAAAAAGTGTTTAATACCATATAACCGGGAACAAACTTATTTTCTTTGTGAAAAGTTTTTTTGATTTCTTTTATTTTTAATGCTGATTTGGCAGAGTTACTGTATAAATCAGTATGGTATTTTTCATAAGCCCCTACATACATTTTTGAAATAAACTTGTTGAGGAGGTCTAAGCTTTTCGATTGTTTGCCGGTCAAATAGTGTTTCAGTTTACGAGCATTGCTCATAGTATCACTAAACAGAGGATTTATAGTATCTTTAAGTTCTTTTTGAAGTTGTAGTATTTGTTTATCTGTTGAAAATTCTTTGATTAATAACTTATAAATATTGTTTAATTCATCAATTTCTATTTTTATATCCCCGGTAAAATTTTTCCATGATTCTTTTCTTTTAAAATTGACATATTCTTTGGCTTTGTTCCTCAATTCCTCAATGGTTTTGTTATCAGTATGTTTATTTTTTATTATCCATTTGATAAACAGCTCTATCGGATCCATTTTTTTCTCCCATTCCAATCTTTCTTTGGATTTATATCTTTCATGCGAACCTGAGGTGGAATGTCCCAATGGTTGAGTGACTTCGTCAACATGAATTAAAACCGGAGTAAAGTCCTCTCTTGTTTTTGAGATAGCATTTTTAAAAGTTTCGATCAAGTGAGGATAGTCACCTGCTTTGGTTTCATAGATAATAATACCATTCAAATCATCATTTTTTTTAAATCCGGAAAGAGCTTTGGAAATATTTCTTTTTACTGTTTGGAGATCTTTTGGAACGGATATCCCATAACCGTCATCCCAGACTATAACGGCAAGAGGTATTTCCATTACGGCAGCAGCATTTATAGCTTCCCAAAAAGCACCTTCGGAAGTACTTGCATCGCCGATAGTGCAAAAAGTAACTTCTTTTCCTTTGTTTGAAAAAATATTTGCATTTTCCAGATTTTTTATTTCCCGGTATTTTTTTGATGCCAATGCCAGACCTACCGCTCTACCCATTTGGCCTGCAGTAGAAGAAATGTCGGCAGTGACATTATAATGTTGAGTATGGTTGAGCCAATTACCTGTTTTATCGATTAGTGCAGTAGCAAAATGATTGTTCATTTGTCTTCCTTTGGAGAAAGGATCCCTTTTAGAATCTGCATATAATTGTGCGAAAAAATCATTGAGTGTCATCAATCCTTTGTGCATCATAAAGGTTTGATCCCTATAGTAACCTGCACGAAAATCTCCTTTTTCAAATGCTTTTGCCATTGCAATTTGGGCTATCTCTTTTCCATCTCCCAATATTCCGAATTTGGCTTTGCCTGATAAAACTTCTTTTCGACCTGCTATACTTGCTTCCCTGCTGACTAATGCTACCCAGAGATCTTCAAGGATTTCATAGTTGTTTTTATCTGTTTTTATTTTCGTAAAAGTTTTAAAATCAAGCATAGAATTTAATATTTTAATGATTATTTCCCGGTAAATAATTAATTGCGGCGAAAATACAAAATTTCATTGTATTTTAATAAATTTCATTGTTTTATCATTATCTTAACTACTTCTACTATTTAGAAATTATAGTGGGAGATGGTCTGTAAAATGCTTGATTTTTTATAAAAGAAAGTTTTGGATGAAACGAACATAAGTTCGAAACAACTGTCCTTTTAAAAGTAAAGGTTTCATAAGTATTTGAAAATAAGGGAGATAATTTAATTTCCTTTATTTTTGTACTTTTGTCTTTCTTCTCTTCGCTTTTAATTTTTATAACTCTCTTTTGTGAAGTCCATTGCAAACGTAAATCTTAATGTCCCGTCAAGAGGATTTCTTGTATTATTTGTAGGAACCAGATATGAAATACTCATTCCATAAACATTATAATTGAGACCTAAACCGATTGTAAGATATTGTCTGTCTCCTTTTAAAGGATGCTCATAAAAATACCCGGCTCTGATAGCAAATTGCTTATCGTACCAATATTCAACACCGATACTATAATTGATTTCACGCATTTCTTCTACAAAACCTCCGGGGGCATCGTGAAATGATAAAAGAGCGGCGTCAATTGGTGAGCCATCAAATCTCTTTATTGAATCTCCAATAACAGGGGTAGGAAGTAGCATTTTATTGAAATCTACTATAAAAGACATTGTATTATAATCGTCAAAAGCCATTTCAAGATTTCCTCCAATACCCAGATTTTGAGGTAGAAAATCTTTTATTGTATCTTCAGTATATGTGATTTTATTACCTAAATTTGAGATAGTCATTCCCAGATTTAATCCGGATTTGTATCCTCCGAGATCTAATTTTGTTTTGTAAAATAATGATAAGTCCGTAGCAAAAGCTTTTGCAGTTTTGATTGCAATTCCTTGAACCCTCTGTCCTTCGGCAAGATTAGAATATATAAATTTACCTGTCAAAGCTCCCGAAAATTTATCTGTTAATTTTCTGGCATAAGCTACCGATATCTCAAATTCCGAAGGGTTTCCTTTTCCTGTAATTTCAGAATCTTCATTTCTGTATTCGATTTCACCTAATGAGAAAAATCTGATGCTATAACCTATTGCCTGGAGTTTATCAAATTTATTATAACCTGACAGATAAGCAAGATATATATCATTCAATCCCAGGTTTTTTAACCAGGGTGTATATGTAGTTGATAATTCAAATTCTTTATCGGACATAGCCATTTTGGCAGCGTTATAATGCATTGCAGAGGGGTCCGGTGATATGGCAATACCCGCATCACCCAATGAAGCTCCTCTGGCATCAGGTACAATCCTCAGGAAAGGTAGAGCTGATAAAATAGTATTTGGCAAGCACTCATCGGTTGAAGGGTCAACATAACAATGGCGTCCCGGGTCATAATTTATAGCTTGTCCGTAAATATTGGTAAAAATACCAATTGTAAAAATAATTATTGCTGTAATAATCGTATTTTTCATTTTATTGATATTAAATTAATTTAAAAAATTGTATTTATCTTAAAATTACTAGTTTTTCAAACTTACTTTCTCTTTTAATATTGTATTCAGGAGAAAAAACTTTGATTTTATATATATAAATTCCGTTAGCTAATCTATTGCCCCAGTCATCAGTTCCATCCCATGATATATCCGATATTTGATATCCTGAACTTATTTCACTTTGGCTTATGCTTTTTACTAATTTCCCTGACATTGAATAAATATTGACAACTATATCCAATTCCTGATCAGGCAAATCATGTTCAAATCTAAATTTTGTTGCTGTGCTAAAAGGGTTGGGATAATTCATTACGTGTTTTAATTTTTCAGATTTACTATCAACAACATTAAACTCGATGATTTTTTCACTTCTATTATTTAAAATATCCCATGCTTCCACTTTTATTAAATGTTTGCCCGGTTCCAATTTTGATAAGGGGTACCTAAAACTACCTTTTCTGAAATTATTCATTTCCGATTTATAAAAATCATTAAGGATAATTTTATTTCCGGTATTATTATCCATTTCTGCAGCGAGTTCATGCCCGATTCCTATTCCTGTGATATTTATGCCGCTCTCATCTTCCAAAAAGCCAAGCAAAACCGGATTTCTGTCGGTAATGCCACCATACGCAAACCCGTTATCATTCATATAAAGTTGTATTTGAGGCCCTTCATTGTCTGTGATAATATTGTTTGCAGTTCCTCCTATACTGATGTTTGTGTTGTAGCCTGCTGCTTGTTTAAGGTCATCTGCTATTGCGTAATAACTGATTTTTCCTCTTCCGAAATTATAATTAATATCCTTGGGCAAAATAAAGTTTATTTTGAATCTGCCGTTTTCGGCTTTTGCTGTTCCTTTAAATAAAATGTTTTTTTGGAGATAAAATTCTCTTCTTATACTTTCCTGACCATCAAAATCATTGGCAAATGTTTTTAATTTTGTAGGTTTGTCAAACAATGTTACATCTATTTCTCCATTGAAATCATTTACGGGATCATTATTATTGTCAATAATCATACCTTCAATACTAACTGTCTCAAGAGCACTAAGTGTGTCTATGATATCAGAGTCATTTATTACCGGTTTATTATTTATTTTTGTTGTTTTTATACTATACTGTGGAAAATTAAGATTCATAGCCGGATCGCCGAATAACAAAAATTTTCTTTTGTTATCTATGCCTGTAGTATTGTTTTTCGCAATTCTTATAATATCGCCGAGAGGAAGAAAACGGTTGGATTCCGGAGTGAAAAAAGCATCGAAAGTAGCCTTCATCAATGCATCATTGCTACTGGAATAAACAGCCCTGACAGTAGAAAATAAAGCGATAACTCCACCTTTTTCTTTTAAAAAAGCAACTTCTCCGGCTGTATTAACTTTTGGATCGTCAAAACCTGTAAACGAACATGTCGCAGTTATTAATAAGGGTAATTTTGTTTTATTTGTCCAGCTGTTAATATCATCTTTTTGCAAGACTCTTTCTTGAGCTAATCCTTTCGGTCCACCATGACCTACATAAACAAACATCAATTCACCATTATAAATACTAGCATTGATAGCTTTATTTGCTTCCGGATATCTTTGTCCTCCGGCATTATTTTCTTGAATATATGCATCCAAATATATTTTATTTATATTGAACACAGGATATTTGTTTTTTATATTGGAAAATATGGACTCAGCTCCATGGAAATGAGTAATATCCGAATCTGCATCTACATCATCTGCAGATAGGGTGATATTATTTTTCCATGCACCGAAATAATCCCTGTTTGTCTCATAATCTATTATCTTATCTACAATCATATCAGCTTGATCAGCTGTTCTAACAGGTATTCTGCCTATGGAAATATCCAGTTTTCCGGATAAACTTCTTCCTTCTCCATTGGATATCAATCCGAAATAATCATCAGAGGGAAAAGAACTGATGGGATTCAAAGAACTTTTTGTCTCATAAACGGGAATGAAATTGTCTGTTGATCGTGTTATCCCTCTTGCATCGAAAGAGCCATCGCCAAATAACAATAAATACATAAATTTATTATTTTTTGTTTTCAACATTCTGACAAAATCACGAATGGCAGTCGGGTCATATTTGCCACTGGAAAATTCATTGAATATTTTGTCTAACTCTATAGCATAAACTTTAAAGTTATTGTGTTCTGTTCTGTATTCTTTTAGCTTTATTGCAGCATCTTCAAAATCTTTGTGATATACTATCAACATATCGGCATCATTTATACTATGTAGATTTTGATTTTCTATTTTTTCATATTTTCCGGGAGTTAAAAATTTATTTTGTGTAGAAAATAGTATAAATTTAGTCGATTCCGAAGTGTTGTAAGTAAAAGTTCCGAAGTTTCCTTTGATATTAACAGGGAAATTACTAATCTCTCCCGGTTTGCTAATATCCCAAACCATTATATTATTATTGATATTATTGATTTTAAATCCGGCGATACTGTTGGCAGGCGCTTTGGAATCACTTAAAAATAAAGTATTGTTGTTAAATTTTATCTCAGCCCTGGCATTTATTTCGATTTTGTCTAGCCAACCTGCTTCGCCGTCGTATTTCAGTTTTATTTTTATTTTATTATTAATAGGTGTTAGGGTTTTATTGATAGAGATTCTTCTGGCATAAGTCTTTTCAGGTTCTGTGATATCCACACCTGAAATATTATTATAGACGATTTCGTCATTGAGATTGGCTGTAAATTGCTTTGCCGTCGCATCTCTACCTGCAAATATTATATTATAATTCACTTCATTTCCCGCGATGAAATTAAATTTTTCAAAATAAGATGAAAAATCTTTTTCACTACCCGATGATATATTTTCACCATACCATTGCTGACCAGAGCCTTCTGTTTTGATGTAATTTCCCAATAAATTCAATCTGTCTTCCTCATGTACAGCATATACGTCGGTTTCATTTGAAACATATTGTGGTGTTCCCTGTACGTATTTATCGGCAATCCTTTTACCTGATGTTCCTGATATTTTGATAAAATAGTAATTTGAATTTGAATAGATGTTTTTTTCAAATTGCCAACGACCTGTGGAATTATTGAATAACCATCTGTCAGGACCTTCGCCATAAAATAATATATAATCATCGGAGTTTAATTTGCCATCTTCACCTCCTTTTATATAAATGGGCAATTCAATTAAATCATCAATATATTTTTCATCGATAATCTGTTGTAATTTCCCCCCACCATTACCGTAAATTTTTATATTTGATACATCAATGTTGTCAATATCTACTCCAATGGTTTTCAAATAAGAATAAGTAATTTTGTAAATTCCGGTTTGATTGGTTTGAATTTTATATATATCTCCATCATTTAATACGGAATTATCATTATATTGTGCATTTATTGGAAAGAAAGCAATCGAAGCAATAAAGAGAAAAATAAATTTCATATTAAAAAAATTATTTATATTAAAAAATTATATCTACTCAGAAAGAATCATTATGGTTAAAACAAATAAGTGTTTTTTATCATAAATGAACTCTATTCTTATTTAGTTATAAAAAACAGATGGTTAATTGTTATAGTGTAAAGTTTATCTTATAGACAAGTGTTTTTTTGAAATAAAATATATGAAATTTATAATTTTTTTATTGTAAATATGTTAAAGAAACGTTAACAAATTAATTATAGTATTATTGAAGTGTATAAAAAATATAAAAAAGATATAAAAATTATAATATTTGTCTTTGTTGCTTTTATTGCAGATATATCGATGATATATGCTCAAGATCCTATATATACACAATATTATCAGGCACCTTTACATATTAATCCTGCTTTTGCCGGAAATACTTATGCCCCTGTAGTACATCTGAATTCAAGAATAGAATGGCCCGCAATTAATTTTGCATATAATACATATTCTTTTTCTGTAGACCGGTTTTTTAAGGAGAATAATTTTGGAGCCGGAATAAATTTTATGATGGATAATAGCGGCAATGGTATTTACAAAAGATTCAGAATGGAAGGAATCCTTGCATATAAATTGCAGGTTGCAGAAGAAAAATTTCTTAAAATGGGTTTAAGTATTGCTTGGGGGATGAATAGTTTGGATTGGGATAAGTTGATATTTGGCGATATGATCGATCCTTTTTCAGGATACACTTTACCTGATGGTTCAACTTTGCCTACCGGAGAAACCAGACCTGAAAACCTCAATATCAATTATTTGGATCTTTCTGCCGGTTTATTATATTTTACACAGATATATTATATAGGTATAGCAGTAAAGCATGCAAATTCACCTAAGGATTTTTATTTTTCTACGCGTGATAATGTAAACAAAGGTTTGCCGGTTCGTTTTTCGGCACAAATAGGAGCTGAGATTGATATTACAAGTAATAATATATATTCAAAAATATTTTATTCGCCAAGTTTGCTTTATGTATCGCAATCGGGATTAAATCAGTTGGTTTTTAATAATTATATAGATTTAGGTCTGATTTTTGCTGGTATAGGATATAGGCATGATTTTTTAAATCCTGATGCGGTGTTGTTTTCTATTGGAGTGTCTAAAGAGATGTTTAAAATAGGATACAGTTTTGATTATACTATTTCCAGATTGAGTATAACTTCGGGTGGAAGTCACGAAATTGGGATTACGATCAATTTTGATAAATCTACTCTATTTGAAAAACCGTACAGGTATAGTGATTGTTTTAATATGTATCGATAGTGTATTTTTATAAGGTGTTTGAATTTGTAATTTATAATGATTTTTCGAACAGGTATCAGATAGAAGATTGTATTTATCGTATAAATAAAGTCATTACCCGATTGAATTAATATATTGCAAATTAAATTAAAATCTATAGGTTGTTATAGAGAAATTAACAAGAGATGAAAAAATATTTACTATATTTTTGCAAAATAATTTAATTTTTAAGTAACTTTGGCGACTCGTTTGAAAATCAAGCGTGGTTTATAAGAAAGTGTCCATATGAAAACTCTGTAAATTTGAAATGTATTATTTTGCAATATTTTGAAAATTTTTAGATATAAATACTATTTCGTTGCAATTACTTGATATAATGGAATCAAATTTTTGTAAAAAATAGTAAAAATCTTATTGAAAGTTTTCGAAATTTTAAAAATTAACTGTTTTCATGGTGATGCTAAATAAATTTTATGGTAAAAACAATAATTTTTAGAATAATTTGTTTTTACTTTGCAGCGAATTTAAATTGTTTTAACTATTTCAAGACATCGTGTAAATAAATTTTACTGATGTTAAAAAACTAAATTTAATTAACAAATGAAAGTTTTGATTAAGATTTTTGGAAGTTTACTTCTCTTTTCTTTGATTATGTCTTCATGCAAACATGAAGAGCGTTCAAGTACTACAGGTTGGAAATATAACGATCCCGAATGGGGTGGTTTTGAGAAATTGGACTATGAAGGTCAGATTACAGGTCCTAATCTTGTTTTGATTGAGGGAGGTACATTTGTGATGGGATTAACGGAAGAGGATGTGACTTATGAATGGAATAATATCCCACGAAGAGTAACCGTTTCTTCTTTTTATATGGATGAAACCGAAGTGACAAACACAGATTATAGAGAATATTTACACTGGTTAAAAAGAGTATATAAATCATATCCTGAAGTTTATCAAAAAGCTCTTCCGGATACACTTGTTTGGAGAGAAGAACTGGCATATAACGAACCCTATGTAGAGACTTATTTCAGGTATCCTTCATTTGATGATTATCCGGTTGTAGGAGTTAATTGGATTCAGGCAAATAAATATTCTGATTGGAGATCCGATAGAGTAAACGAAATGATATTGATAGAAAGAGGTATTTTAAATCCAAATCCTCAGCAGGTGGATTCCGACAATTTTAATACGGAAGCTTATTTTGCCGGACAATATCAGGGAAATGTAAGAAAGAATCTACCTGATTTAACAAACGGAGGAGAAAGACAGGTTAAATTTGAAGACGGAATATTATTACCTAAATATAGATTGCCTACGGAGGCGGAATGGGAATATGCAGCATTAGCACTTGTAGGTAAACAAGCTGCATCAAAAGATGAAATATATACTGACAGAAGATTTTTCCCCTGGGATGGTTATACGGCAAGATATAAAAGACATGATAAAAGACAAGGTCAGTTTATGGCAAACTTTAAAAGACAAGGTGGTGACTATATGGGAATGGCCGGGCGTTTGAACGATAAGGCACCAATTCCGGCACCTGTCAGATCTTTTATGCCTAATGATTTCGGTTTATATAATATGGCGGGTAATGTAAGTGAATGGGTTGCTGATATCTATAGGAAAACCACTTTTACCGAATTAAGCGATGCCGAAAGTCAGGAATTGAATCCGTTTAGAGGTAACAAATTTGAAGAAAAATTAAAAGATGAAAACGGCAATCTTGTTGAAAAAGATAGTCTGGGACATTTGAAAAAAAGGTTTGTTGAAGATCAGGAAGTGGAAAACAGGGATAATTACCGTAAAGGAGATTTAAGAAATTACAGTGATGATGATAGCGAATACGTTACTTATGGTTATGGTAAAAGTTCATTAGTGAATGATCATTCCAGAGTAATAAAAGGAGGATCTTGGGAAGATAGATTATTTTGGTTGTCTCCCGGTCAAAGAAGGTTTATGGATGAAAATAAAGCTAGTAGATCCGTTGGCTTTAGATGTGCCATGACGAGAGTTGGTTCGCAAGCAGGAAATGGAGATAAGGACGGAAATTACTTTGGTAAGAGTTCAAAAGTAAAAAGAAGATATAAATAATTATTGTGAATTGATGACATTCACCAATTATTTATAAATAATAAGATATTTATATCCCGGACCAGCTTTGCTGTTCCGGGTTTTTTATTGAAAATAAAAGAAATGAACAAGGGGACGGAAATATTAAAATTTATAAATGAATCCAATGGAGTTTCAATTGATACCCGTACTTTAAAAAAAGGAGAAGTTTTTTTTGCTTTGAAAGGTGATAATTTTGATGGTAATAAATTTGTAAATGTTGCTATAGAAAAAGGTGCGGCTTTAGTTGTAACTTCAGATAAAATATTTTCTTCCGCTTCAAAGGTTGTAGTTGTTGGTAATAGCTTGAAAACATTGCAGAATGTAGCTAAACTTCATCGTGATAGATTGAATATTCCTGTTATTGGTCTGACAGGAACAAATGGTAAAACCACTACAAAAGAACTTTTGTGTAGATTGCTTGGTTCCCAGTTTAATACTTTATGTACCTCCGGAAATTTTAATAATCACATCGGTGTTCCCCTGACATTATTGAAAATTAAAAATACTCACCAAATTGCTGTCGTGGAAATGGGGGCAAGTAGTGTTGGTGAAATAGATTTTTTATGCAGCTTGGCTAAACCGACGCACGGATTAATAACAAGTATCGGGATTGCACATATAGATGGATTTGGTTCTATTGAAAATATTGTAAAAACCAAATTGGAATTGTATCATTATCTCAAAAAACATGCCGGTTTGTTTTTTTATAATAGGGAAATTAAAGAATTGAAGAATTCTTTTAGAGATTATGAAAATATAATTTCATTTTCAGCCTCGGATTTTAAAAGTGAAAATGTCTCAAAAATGTCTTTGAATAAATCTTTTCCTTTTCTTGATTTGGATTTGGTTTTACCTAATGCAGATAAAGTATATGTTAAAACTAATCTGTATGGTGAATATAATTTTTCAAATATCGTCAATGCGGTTAAAATTGCTGACTATTTTGATATTTCCGTTGAAAATATTAAAAATGAACTAACGAATTTTATACCGAAGAATAATCGATCCCAATTTATAGACTGGAATGGAAATGAATTGATAATGGATGCCTACAATGCAAATCCGACTTCCTTAAAACTTGCGATAAAAACATTTGAAAATATTAAAACAGTAAAAAATAAGTATCTTATTTTGGGCGATATGCTGGAATTGGGAGTTGCAAGTTTGGAAGAACATATAAAAATATTAAGATATTTGCGAAATAGAAAATTTTATATAAAAGGAATTTTTATTGGAAAAGAATTTCTTAAAGCCAAAGAAAAACTTGGTGAGCAGAATGAGTCAATGATTTTTGTTGAAAAAGCAAGTGAAGTAAGAAAAATTATTGAAGAACTTAATATTAACGGTTCGTTGATACTTGTTAAAGCTTCACGGGGAATTAAAGCAGAAACAATTTTCGAATAAGAAAATCAAATTCAGACCAACTGACCCTTTGGGAATTAAGGTGACCCCAAAATTTAATTAAATGATTTATTTAATGGTCTTGATGAAGGAGAGATCCAAAAGAGTAAACCTCTCTTGGTAATATAGGAACCGCTACATCAGTAGCGGGTGGATTGATAAAATCATAACAGATTAATGCTGCTGGTATTTGCTTGGCTTCATGGTTAATCATCTTTCCAAGTTTAGTCTATCGGGATTGATATTAAAATAGCCTTGCAAATCATTTTTAGATAATTGCAGGTAGGACTTGAAAGCATGCGATAGCATGACTTCAAAGCCGGTTATTTAATTCACCATTCATAATTCATCATTAAATCCTTTTATCTTTTATCTTCCAAACTTTGAACTTTTTACTTTTGCCTTTGAACTTTGTCCTTTGAACTTTGTCCTTTGAACTTTGAACTTTTTTTGTAATCTGTCATTAGAGGTACTTGGTCTGAAGCTCTCTAAAGTGGTCAATTTTTTAAAAACTCAATTCATTAAAAATTCTGTTTGATAGTTCATTCCTGGTTGCTTTGTTGTAATCTTCTTCGCTACATGCAATAAAATACGATGTGTTTTTTTCTTCAGGATTTGGAATTTCAACCCACCATCTACCTGTTTTTTTACTCTGAATGAAATTTAAAGACATATTATAGTCATTCAAGTCTACAACTATAGAAATCATTGATTGTTTATCTGAGATATTCTCCATAATTTGTTGATCAACTCCCTCAATATAATACCAAATCAATTGACTAATCAACATGGCCCCTTGATTGTGGAAGTCGTATTTTGGTTCAAAACCAATAAAATTCAAAATGTTTAGTTCATTGTTTAGTCCCGTATATTTCATGATTTGACAAGCTTCTTCAGATGTCAAACCACTTGGAGTAGTGTTTTTTATTCCGGGAACTTCAGAATATCTGATACTATCCATATTAAATAATAATGTATCAACATTTCTTAATACAGGTTCAACGTCTTTGTAATTATTGCGAAATTTACCTAATCTGATTGAATTGTTGAATTTTTTGTGTTTTAGTTTTTCAGGATTTAAAAGATGAGTTTGATAACCAATTAATCCTGCTTTTGAAATATTTGTTGAATTAAGGATATAATCTTGTATTGTGGTGCTAAAAAAAAGATCACCCGATTTTTCCAAAAAAGCTATATTTGATATCTTTTGTGTCAGTGCTTTCAACTGAAGTTCAAATGACTCTATATTCGAACCTAAAATTAAAATATTTGATTTTTCGGATTCAAATTGATTTAAAGCTTGAATGATAAATTCCGGATTTGAATTTCTAATATTTCCCAAATCATATAAAGCTATATTGCTAAAAGGGAATGAAGTTTTGAATAATTCTTTCCTGATAGAATCAGAAATCACTTCATCCAAACCGAATATAACGATATTGTTTTCTGTTGGAATATAACTGTCTGCACCTTTTTGTATTTGGTATCCGAGGTAATGTTTGTTTTCAAATGTATGAAAAAACATTTCAGAATCTTTAAACCAAGTATTCATTATATCTTATTTATTTAAAAATAATAATTTGATTAATCTTACAAAAATATGATTATAAATTGATATATCATATTTATTAATAAAAAAGTGTGTTGATATAATCACTTGGTTTATGTTTCTTAATATTATCTTATACCAAATTGCTATCAATATGCTGCTTATAAAAACTAATACTTTTTCTATATCATCATCTTGATAACGGTTTGGCATTACTTGTAGTTATTAATTGTAGGTACCAAAAATATAGTTTCTTATTAGGGGGGATCATCAATTGAAACTGTCTATAGTATGTTACCTTTTTTATTGTATAAAACATTAAAATACGCATTAAAATATAATATATCTGTAAGACATCTTATATGTTTTGTATTATACATTAAAAAAAAACTTAATATTTTTGGAATATTAGAAAAAAGGTTTTAGCTTTGCACTTGAAATAAAGGCTTAAACTAAGAAACTAAAAAACACACCCTATGAGACTTAAAGTTTTTATGTCAATATTAGTGTTACTTTTATCATGGTATAGCTATGGGCAAAGTAATAAAAATGTTGATTCGAAAGAAGTGGTTCTTACTACTGAATCTGTAAAGTTTTCCGATACATACATATCTCCTGTTATCAAAGATAAGATGACTTCTGATCCCGGTCAAAACAAAAAGTGGAGATTAGGACTTTACAAGTATCCTGCAAAACCAAAAGATGCCTGGGAATTTGGCATACATAGCGGTTATTTTTTCCTTGACGGTGATGTCGATGAGTTGAAACCATTGGCAGGTTATGGATTTGGAATTCATTTAAGGAAGGCAATTCATTATGTTTTTTCCGTTAGGTTTGATTTGTTTTACGGTCAAACTTATGGATTAGATCCCCAACCGTGGAATGATGCTCTGACTCCGGAGAATAATTTTGGAGGTATTTTTGATAATTATGTTGCCAATAATTCCAATTGGTATCCCAGTTACAAATTGGAATATGTTGAAGGTTCGATACAAGCTGTATTAAATTTGGGTAATATTCTATTTCATAAGGAAAGAAATAAATGGAATTTGATTGCATTTGCAGGATTAGCTCTTAATTCTAATCAAACCATGTTGGATCTTTATGATGCCTATGGCAATATATATAATGTGACAAGTGTGGATTTGATTACAGGTGCAGGAAATCAAAGACAAAAAAGAATAGAGAGATTAAATAGATTAAAAGAAATCTATGACGGTAAGTATGAGACCAAGTCTTATAAAAAACGATATTTATTTGAAATAAAGGATAAATATCTTATTCATGGTGCTTTTCTTGGAGGAATAGGTATATATAGAAAAATAAATAAAAGGGTTAACATAGGTCTGGAACATCAGGTAATGTTTAATGATAATGATTATTTGGATGGAATGAAATACAGAACAGCCAATGATCAGTCAAATGAAAACGATGTTTTGCACTATACAAACATACGGCTTGCTATAAATCTTTCCAATTTTAAAAGAAAAACAGAACCTTTGTATTGGATGAATCCAATGGAAAATATCTTTAATGATATTGCCAAATTAAAACAAAGACCTGTGTTGGATTTGACGGATAGTGATGGTGACGGTGTTATAGATATGATGGATATGGAACAGGATAGTCCGGCGGGATGTCCGGTAGATACCCGTGGTATTACTCTGGATTCGGATGAAGACGGATTGGCGGATTGCAAGGATAAGGAGCCTTATTCTCCTCCTGGATACGAGGTAGACGAAAATGGAGTTGCCCTTATTCCTGATAATAAGAAATGTTGCGTTACAAAAGAAGAAGTAAAAAGGATGTTTGAAGAAAGTTTATCAGGTGGTGGAAAACATTTGATTAATGGAGCATCCGGGATGAATGGAGATTCAATGTCTTTATCTTCATATATGGGTGGAGGTATTGCTGACTGGTTTCTGCCCATGATTCATTTTGATTTGGATAAATATAAAATTAAACCGGAATATTACGGTCAGTTGAAACATATTGCTACCGTTATGAAGAGATATCCTGATTTATGTGTTACTGCATTTGGAGCAACAGATGTCAGGAACTCAGTAGAATACAATAAGCTACTTTCGTATAAAAGAGCAAAAGCGGCAATTGATTTTCTAGTTGATAAATATGGAATTGATAGAAACAGATTTAAGTTGATGTACGGAGGTGAAGAATTGCCTTTAGTACCGGATCTTCCCGAAGCTCACACGAAATCCAAAGAAGTGGCAATGGGACATTATATGAATCGAAGAGTGGAATTCAGAGTTTGTCTTCCTGACGACTATAATATGGCAAAACCTTCTGTGGTTTTAAAGAATATGAAAAAAACAACTGTGCCTGTAAAAAAATCTAAGAAAACAGGAAATAAAAATTCCGGATTTTAAAGTTAGATAAAAGAAGAAAAAGGAGTTGAGATATCAACTCCTTTTTTTGTAACTATTCGTGGTTTTTTTAATTTTGTAACCAAAATATTTTCACCTAAGTGCTTAAAAAAAATACCGCTCTTTACTCTTTGTTATATTATATAAAAATCATATATTTGAACTTTAGTTTTATCATATTGTTTTATATTGTGTTTTAGTGGTGGCGCTATAAAATCAATTTGGTATAACTATTTCCTTTTTAGTTAAAGATTGTTTTTTAATTTTTAATGATTTTTAGGACTAATACTAACTATATATTTTGGTGAGTTCTATTTTTATTAAAAAGGGTATAACCGAATAGTAATATTGTACAAAAGAATAATGAAATAATAAATGATATTATCATCAAAAATACTTAATGAAGCGGTAGAATCTGTAGCTACATTACCCGGAATTGGCAGGAAAACGGCTTTGAGGATAGTCTTGCATCTGATTAACGGACATTTAAATACAGGAGAAAATCTTGCGAATAAAATTTTTGAGCTTAAAAATATTAAATTTTGTAAAAAATGTAATAATATTTCCGATGATGATATATGCAATATTTGCCAATCTTCAGGTAGAGATAAAAATATTATATGCGTAGTGGAAAATATACGGGATCTCATAGCTATTGAAAATACTCAACAATACAATGGCTTGTATCACGTGTTAGGAGGTTTGATATCACCGTTAGATGGTGTTGCTCCTGAAGATTTACATATACACGGATTGATTGAAAGGATTGAAGAGGATGGTGATATCAATGAATTAATAATGGCACTTAGTCCTACTGTTGAAGGAGAAACCACTATTTATTATCTTACAAATATGGTGCCTGATAGAGTGAAGATTTCTCTTATTTCAAGGGGTATATCTTTTGGAGGCGAACTTGAATATGCGGATGAATTTACATTAGGAAGATCGATATTGACCAGGATTCCATATAATTCTGAGATTAAATAGGTAGTATGATTGACATTTCTATCATAATAGTAAATTATAATGTCAGGTATTTTCTTGAACAATGTCTCCTTTCCGTTTATAAATCTATAAATAATTTGAAGGTTGAGGTCTTTGTAGTTGATAATGATTCGGTAGATAATTCCGTAAAGACTGTAAAGGATAATTTTCCTGAAGTGAAATTAATTGTCAATAAGCAAAACTTAGGATTTGCCAAGGCTAATAATCAGGCTCTTAAATTAGCAAAAGGTAAATATGTTTTGTTATTGAATCCGGATACCCTTGTCGAAGAAGACACCCTGCTCATGTCATTTGATTATATGGAGAGCAACCATCAAGTTGGAGCTCTGGGTGTAAAATTGATAGATGGGGAAGGACGTTTTTTGCCGGAATCCAAACGGGGATTTCCTACGTTGGCTTCTTCTTTTTACAGATTGACCGGATTGTCAAAATTATTTCCGCATTCAAGGATATTTAATCAGTATAATTTAGGGTTTTTAGATGAAAATGAAATATCTGAAGTAGATGTTTTATCAGGAGCATTTATGTTTATCCGCAGGGATATATTGCAAGAAGTTGGGTATTTGGATGAAGATTTTTTCATGTATGGGGAAGATATTGATTTTTCATACAGGATTAAAAAATCGGGATATAAAGTTATTTATTTTCCTAAGACAAAAATAGTGCATTTTAAAGGTGAAAGTACCAAGAAAAGTTCGTTGAAATATCATAATACTTTTTACAAAGCAATGTCCATTTTTGCTAAAAAACATTATGGTAATAAGGGGTTTAATCCTTTACTCATTTTGATTAATATTGCGGTTACTTTTTTAGTTGTTTTTAATTTTTTAAAATCGTTATTGAAAAGATTCTTTTTGCCGATAACGGATTTTTTATTGTTTTTTTTCTTACTTTTTGTAGTGCAGGGATTTTGGGCAAACTTTCATTTCAATAATCCGTCTTATTATGATACGGGAAAAACCTCATTGTTGTTTGCTGTCTTTTCAATATTGTGGGTAGCAGGGATTTATTTTAATGGTGGGTACAGGAAAAATTATATTACCAATATGATAAAAGGGGTTTTTGGCTCAACTTTTATTATACTGGTATTTTATTCGCTTCTTCCGGAACAAATTAGATATTCCAGGGCTATTATTTTGATAAGTTCCGTATTGATATTTTTCTTTCTGGTAATTTACAGATTGATATTAAATCAATTCTTCCGGGGTATCATTGATGTTGATAAAATGTTAAAAAAAATAGCAATTACAGGTTCGGATGATGAAGTTGACAGGGTCAAAAGAATAATGGATATTAATGGAGTGGAATTTGATTATTTAGGAACTATTTCTCCGGATGCTTCAGGTAGTATTTCAGGCAATCCGGAATATCTTGGGAATATTGATAAAATAGAAGAGATTGTTTCCATCAATAATCCCGATGAGATTATATTTTGCCTCAAAGATATTAAAATGAATAAAGTGATGGACATAATGGGGCAAATCGGGAAAAAAGTACGTATTAAAATTATTCCGGAAGAATCATTTGGTATTATCGGGAGTTCGGATAGAAATTCCAACGGGGAATTTTACAGTATGGAGATTAATTATAAATTTGATAACAGGAATATAGTGCTTTTCAAATATTTTACTGATAAGATAATAGCATTGTTTTTATTATTGATTTTCCCGGTGTTGAAATTGCTTAACAATAAGTTTGAAATTTCGAATGTATTTTTAGTTCTGTCAGGTAAAAAAACCTGGGTTTCATATATTGGAGAAGATAAAGAGTTGGATCTGTTGCCGGCATTGAAAAAAGGGGTTTATACACCGGTATTTTCTAAATCTTATAAGAATATTTCAAACAATTATTTACATGATATTAACGTTTTATATGCGAGGAATTATAATTTTTGGATGGATTTGGAATATTTGCTAAAGCACTTATTTTTAAAGAATAGATAACTACTAATACCAAACTGCTGCCATTATGGTGATTATAAAAACTATTTCTTTTTCTATTTCACCATTTTGATAACGGTTTGATATAAGATGGAATTATTTTGTTTTAAATTTTATTTTTAGTAATAAAAGTATTCGACATGAGTAATTATCAAAAATAAAACAAATTTTCTTTATTGCAATGAACAAAGAATATAAGAAATATATTTACTTGTCACTGGTGATCTCAACGATTATTACTGTATTGGGTATAGGGATATATAACCATTTTTTTCAAAGGCCAATGATCGTTTTTGAGAATAAGAGTATTGCCCGTAATGTATCCGGATATGAATCACTGAATTCGCAGATAAATTTTGATGATATTATCGAAAAAAACAGGAAAGCAGTTGTTTTTATACATGCGGTAATAAAAGATAATGATGGAGGGTTGAAATCGGAAACAGGTTCCGGATTCTTCGTATTACCGACAGGTGAGATTGTTACAAATGCCCATGTTGTTGAAAATGCGGAGATGATACTTGTCACTGATGATGAAAATCACGAGTATCATGCGGAATTGGTTGCCTTGAATGAGGATACTGATATAGCGGTAATTAAAATTGAGGGGAAAAATTTTCCTTTTATCTTTTTTGGTAATTCTGACAATTTAAAACCGGGAGATTGGATATTGGTTATCGGTAGTCCTTATAAATTGAGAAACTCGGTTTCAGCCGGAATAGTTAGCGCTTTAAACAGGGATCTTGGTCTTAGAAACAATTTTGGAATCGAAAATTATATACAGACAGATGCTGTTGCCAATCCGGGAAATAGCGGGGGAGTTATGTTAGATGCCGAAGGTAAACTTGCTGGTATGATATCGGCAATTGTCAGTGGGAAAAATGATTATAAGGGTTATTCTTTTGCAATTCCTTCCAATATCGTAAAAAAGATTGCTTTTGATTTGATCAATTACGGAACTGTACAAAAAGCTTGGATAGGTCTGTCAGTGATAGACCGGAAGAATGGAAGCGGGGTTTTAATAGAGAGGGTAGATAATGGTGGGGCAGGGGATGCTGCGGGATTGGTAGCAGGAGATATCATTATTGGTATGGATAGCATGAAAATTGTAAATGTTTCGCAATTTACCGGAAAAATAGCCGAGCATAGTCCCGGGGAGATAGTGAAGTTATCGGTTTCAAGAGATAATAAAATAAAGAACTTTAAAATCGTATTAAAGAATTTATTCCGTACTACCGAACTTATTTCAAATCGAAAAGATAAGATATTTTATGATATGGGACTTATCTTAAGGGATTTGACAAGTAAAGAAAAAGATAATAATTTTACCGGGGTATATGTGGTTAGTGTGAGAAAAGGAAGTAAAATTGCAAATATTAATATGGAACCGGGATTTTATATTACTTCGATAAATGGCAGTAAGATAACGAATGTTGATGATTTTGTCAAGGAATTAAAATCAATAAATTCCGCAGTGATTTTAAAAGGCTATTATAAAAACTATCCGGGTAAATTTAAATATGTGCTGGAGCAATAATATTGAATTAAAAATCAGTTCCCATTGTAAAATATAAAACAGGTTTTTGTATTGTTCGAGTTTCAATTCCCCAGGCATAATCCAGTTTTAAAAAATATCCGAATAAGGTGGTTCTGATGCCAAAACCATATCCTGCAATCATAGGATCTGCATAATATTTTAACTTGATTTTTATAGACGGTGGCACTTCGACAACTCTTGTGTTTGATGGATTGTCTTCCGAGAACGGTGACAATCCTCTCCAGGCTGTACCCAAATCAAAAAATCCTGTAATTTGAAAGTCTCTGATAAATGCTTTTTTAATCCGGTTACTAAAAAAATACTGAAAAACGGGAATTCTTAATTCATTATTTGATAAAATATATGAGGAACCGTTTCTGGCATTGTATCCGAATCCTCTCATATTGGCAATCAAAATCCTGAATGCATACCGGTCACTTTCAGGAAATGGAACCAAGTCGTCATTATAGGAAAACATCCAATTTTCCATGCCTCCTAAAAAATATAAATTACTTTCCGTACCGAAAGAAGTCTGTCCACTAAGACGAAAAGCCAGAGTGCTTTTTCCAAATATTTGATAATACTGCCTGGTGTCAAAACCAATGACAGCAGAAAATCCTTTTGATATATTGAATAATCCGGGTGTATTTAATCTTATTTCCATTTTATTGTATCCTTTTATGAATACCTTGGACCTGTTTCCTATGAGACTATTAACTCCTGTTTTTGAAGTATTGTCAAATATATATTCCATTTGTAAACTCAAACGCTGTTCGTTTATTCCGGCATTATTCAATGAAATGGTATCCGATGCGAGTACTAGGGTTTTGTCAAAACGCATTCCCGATGTTAAGCTTAAACTGCTGTAAATATCAAATGGGTATTTAGCTCTGATTTGTCCCATATTGATAATCATTCTGTATTTGTCTATGAAATTTGTTCTGTTGAATTGATAATTGGATCTTGTTTTTCTGTAATAGGCATATTGCCAGTCAATTTTATGTTTGATATTTTCGAATACCGAAAAATATTCTTTTTCTCTTAAATCGGATGAAACTCTGATGCCTGTCTCTAAAAAATAATCTTCGAATAAATCTTTTACTCTCATTTTTAATAACAAACTTGTAGGTTGGCCAAAAGTATTGTTTTTTTCACTTGTGTATGCTTCCATCCCATCAAATAATGGCTCGTTATCTATTTTTGTTATAAGGTCGGAAAATGAAAATCTTAAACGGGAGGCAACTGCTCTTGATGAATTGAATCTTTCAAATTTGAATTTCCGATTTTTTTCAAATGTATCTCTGCGAGTGGAGTATTCTTCTTTTGAACCAAGTTGAGGGTCTTTAAAATCCGATTGAAATAAAAGCCCGGAATCGATTTCAAAAACACCGGAACCGGAAAGATTTTTATTTTGAATTGTATTTTCAATCTCTGTTGTTTTGTTTGTTTCTTTGAAATATGAAGTTACCGGAATTTCAAAATTTCGGGTTTTATTTTTTTTCAATATCAGATAATAGTCGCAAAGAACTTTATATGTATAAAAAACATGATTGTTTTGAGAGCATAACCTTAAAATATTTCCGGGAGTATTACTTATAAATCCGGAATTATGGCTTTGAATATTTTCTTTTTTTATATTGTTAATACCTGTTTCATCTGAAGTATAAATCAAATGATTATTTTGTAAAAACCCGTATCTTTCATTTATTTCTTTTGTATTAGTTAATTTGGAAATTTTACTGTCTTTTAAATCCATAAAAAAAAGATCAAAAGTTCCAATGGGAGGAAGAGTGTCAAGATATTGTATTTTGGAAGAAGTGTTTTTTCTGTTTGATGAAAATAAAATACCTATTTGATTACCTTTTTTAACTAATCTTGCATCGAGATTATCCCAAAAATCATTTGTCAATCTTTTGCTTTGTCTCGTTTTAATATTGTACAAAAAGATATCGGGATATCCATCGGTATTTCCATTTAAAATCAGATTCTCAGAGTCCAATATATCCAGGCTATAAATACGATTATACTCGGGAGCGAGAATTTGTTCAAAATAGGTAAAGGATTTGATATTTACAATTCTCAAACGTAAATCTCCTTTTTTTTCAAAAACGATATATAATTTTGTATTTTCTTTATTAAAATGACACACCGGATAATTATAATCTGTTTCCTGAATTGTATTTATATAACCTGTTGATAATAATTTTTTCTTTTTATGTTTTTCTGTATCATAAATATACAGGTCTGTTTTACCGGCATTATTTATTGCATAAGAAAGATATCTTGTGTTTGAACTTAAGGACAGGGATGTAAACGGATATTGGGATTTTAGGGATAAAATACCGTTTTTATCTGATGATTCTTTGTCTTGGTTGTTGTATCTTTCATAATTATTTGCATAATATTGTTTCCATTCATAGAATAATTCTGGTAGGGATTTATCTAAAACAGGTAGAACTGAAGCTTCTACATTCCTTGAAATTCTGACGAGATAAAAAATATCCGAAATTTTTTCAGTTCCGTATTTTTGTGATAAGAAATAAAAAAAAGACTTTCCGGCAAGTGACGGAATATTTTTACTTAAGATATTAAAAGAGATATCAGTAGGTTTTTTCAATAAAAATATATTTCTCAAATTTTCATCATCTTCAATTGTCCACCTATCTGATAAAAAGTTAATTATGCCTTTTGTAAACCACTCGGGAAAATCGGAATATATAAGTTTCTTATAAATATTCTCAAATGTCATATCCGAGAACATATTTTTAATAAATACTTCAGCTGTTCCTTTTCTGATTTGCGAAAGCAGGTTATTGTGATTTCCATCGAAATATACAACAACTCTGTTATTGTAAAATTTAGTAACACCCGGACCGGAAAATTTATTTTCGTCATCTTTAATGCCTAAATTGCTTTGCTTGAAATCAGAAATATTTGAATATATAATTATCTGGATTTTTTTGTTTATTTTAAAATCAAGTATATCTTCAATGTCACTATATGATATTTGTGAAAGTAGTACAGCTGTTTTTGCAATATTCCTCTCTTTCCCATACCAATAAATTATATAATGTTCATTTTCATACATCCACCAATCATTAAAAACCTCTTTGTATTGCACACGGTTTTTACCGAATTTAGTATTGATAGTTTGTGCATTTATTAAATTTGGAATAAAAAAAATAATACAATAAATTAGTGAAATTATAAATATGGTATTTTTTCTTTTGTATAACATAATTTTTTTTATTTCAAAATCCCTCTGACTGTGTAGTTACATTTGTGATATTTATCAAAATTAAATATTTATAATGAAAAATTCAAAATAATTTCGGTGAAATGCTAAATTTGTACATAATAATCGAATTTATAACTTATGATGAAGAGTGAGATTGACAGAATTTTAGTTATTTTTTCTTGTAATTTACCCAAGCAATTATTTAAATGGAAAATTCATAGAGATGAAAAAATTAATTTACTTTTTTGCATTTTTTTTATCAATTAGCTCTTATGGTCAAAATGTGGAAGATATTGGAACAATTCCTTCCGGGATCAAATGGAAGCAAATCAATACGGATACCGTCAGAGTGGTTTTTCCGGAAGGGCTTGAGTCACAAGCAGAAAGATTAACTAATCTAATACATTATCAGGCTAAAAATAATATTAGCTCCCTAGGGCTAAAAAGTCATAAAATCGATATTTTTCTTATTAATACCGTAGCGGAATCCAATGGGTTTGTACGACCTGCACCTTATCATTCCAAATTTTTTACTATGTCATCTCAATATCCTTTTGCTGGTTCTGTAGATTGGCTGGATTTGCTTGGTATTCATGAATACAGGCATGTTATACAAATGAATAATTCAAGACATGGGGTAACCGGTATTGCAAAATTTGTTTTTGGAGACTATTTCTGGGCTTTTGGAATGTTTGCCTCGGTACCGAATTGGTTTTGGGAAGGAGATGCAGTGCAGCAAGAGACCGCTTTAAGCCATTCGGGAAGAGGAAGGTTGCCTATGTTTAAATCCCGTTTTCTGACTATAATGAACAATAAAAAGCCATTTGGATATGAAAAAATGCGCTGTGGGTCATTCAGAAATTATGTGCCTGATCATTATGCACTTGGATATCAGATGGTCAATTTTGGGAGGCGGAAGTTCGGCAATGATATTTGGCGAAATGTTTTTTCAGATGCGGTTGCTTATAAGTCAATAATATGGCCTTTCTCAAGGGCCTTGGAGAATTATACGGGCTATTCAACTAAAGAGATGTATTCTCAGATAGTTGAGTCATATAAAGATAATAATTCAGGTAAGGCATTTTTAGTGAATTATGTTCCAGATGATTATATAAGTGAGATTGATACGAAAAATCCGGCTTATTATTCCGGACCACATTTTATTTCAAAAAATAGAATTATTGCGATTAAAAGTAGTTTCGATAAATCGGCTAAATTCATTGAAATAAATATAAAAAATAAAAAAGAAAAAAGCATTATCCCCGTAAGCTATAATTTCGGTCAATTTGATACAGACGGGAAAAAGATTATATGGAGTGAAATTAACAAGAATCCAAGATGGGCTTATTTGAGCCATTCTAATATTTATAGATATGATATCAAATCCAAACATTTAAAAAAACTAACCCGAGGGAAAAATTATTTTTCTCCTGCTATTTCTCCTGACGGGGATAAAATATGTGTTTTTGAAGCTACCGGTGATATGAAATACAATATTTTGATTCTTGATGCTAAGACTGGAGCGAGAATAAAAATGTTGGATAATCCGGATAATTATTTTTTTAGCTATTTGGATTGGGTGGATTCTAATCATATTGTTAGCGTGGCAAGACACAATAATAAAAATGCCATTGTTGAAATAGATTTGGCATCCCGTTTAATATCGGAATTGGTGCCGTTTACTTATACGACAATACAAGATTTGAGATATATGGATAAAAAAGTTTTTTTCTCTGCACCTGATTTGAATATTCGCGATAAACAAACTTTGTATTATTATGATATTAGTAATGGAAAAATTTATAAGTTCAATCAAAATGAGAATTATGCTGCATTTAGTCCCGATTTGTCCATAAATGGTAAATTGGCGTATTGTAATATAATATTTGATAATACGGTTTTAAAAGTAAAAGATTTCAATACTGTATTTGATAAGTTGGGAAGAGGTAAATTGGATAGGGATTATGATATAGTGGATGAAAAAATTATAAAAGAGGAAGGAGGTTCAATATTACAAAAGATTGCAAAAAACAAATACGAAATCAAAAACTATAATCCGGTTGGTCATTTGATAAATTTCCATTCCTGGTATCCTTTGCCTGGGTATCCTGAATTGGCGGCAGTATTTCAATCCAATGATGAATTGGATAAGATGTCTTTGAGTTTGATTCCGAAATATAATTCCAATGACAAATCATTTTCATTTGGGACCTATATCAACTATGGTGGATGGTATCCGGTACTTTCACTTGGTTTAGAACCTAAATTCAATATGCATCAAATTATAGAAGGAAAAGAGTATATAATTAATTACAATCAAATAAAAGCCTCCGTGTCAATTCCTTTGAAATATACCAGATTAAATATAGATAAAGAAATTAATGCAAAATTAAGCTATAATATTTCGCAGTATTGGAATTCAGGTAATGAGGAGTTGGATAATAAAACGGATAGTTATTTGAATTTTGAATTGTTTTATTCCAATCATAAAAAAAGTTCATACAGGTCGTTATACACTGATTTAGGATATGATTTGAGTATGCGCTTAGGTGATTTGAATTTTGATTACGGTTTTAATAGTATTATGGGATATGCCAAGATATATTTACCGGGTATTTTTGATAATCACAGTTTTAGGCTTAGATATAATTTTTTATCTCTGTCGGGTAAAAAAAGGATATTATCAGAAGTGTCTCAATATTATTTTGCCAGGGGATATGGTTTATACGCTGTTGATAATTTGGTAAATGGTTTGAAGGTCAATTATTCACTCCCGCTTATATATCCTGATATAGCACTTGGCAAATTTGTATTTGTCAAGAGAATAAGAGCAAATCTATATTTTGATATTGATCGAGTTGAAAGGACTTATGCAGGCCCGCTGTATAAAAGATCGGCCGGAATTGAATTTTTGTTTGATAATGCATATTTTAGAGCAGGAACAATACCTTTGGGTTTTGGTATTGATTATTTATTTGATATAGATAAGGGACAAAATCCCATAAATATTAGAATTATTATGGATTTTTAAAGATGAAGTTTGTAAAATATAATTAAAAATACTATTTTTGCACCACATTTTCGGGATGTAGCTCAGCCCGGTTAGAGTACACGTCTGGGGGGCGTGGGGTCGGAGGTTCAAATCCTCTCATCCCGACAACTTTAATGTCGGTTTACGAATGTAAAATAAAAATAAACCTGAATCTTAAAATAAGTTGATGTTCTAAGATTCAGGTTTTTTTGTTTTAAAAAATTGTTATTCGGGTATATCCCACCAAACAGGAGTTTTCAATCTTACTTCCGGTCTGTTGTCTCCTAGGTTTTTGCCGTTTCTATTTTCTTCATTATATTCATAAATCATTGCTCTTATCCATTCATTTTCTTCAAAAATAGGATTTACGTTTTCCGGTTTTGCAAGACCGGGATATATTTCACTGCTATAATCCATTCTTCTCATATCAACCCATGTTTCAGGGTTAAAGACCATTGCTATATATTTTTGGGTCATTATTTTACTCAAACCGGAAATATTATTATTTGCAGTAAAATCTCCTGCTGTCAACTTGTTAAGATTAGAGGTGACTTCCTGGAGGATAGAGTCGGCAACTCCAAGTTTTCTCATATTAGCAAGTACCCCTTCTTTATAAGCATCAATAGCTCCGGATGCATCTCCTTTTCTCAATCTTGCTTCAGCTTCAATAAATTTAACTTCGGAGTAAGTCGCAAACGGAAATGGTGAGTCAGCTTTTGAATAAAAACCACCAACTACATTGGAATAATCATATAATCTTTTTCCTTCATCAAATCCTCTTCCAGGATAAATACCGGTAAATAATCCGGTTGAATCGGCAGGATTCATTATTATAGGAGTACGCGGGTCAATCGTATCCGAATAGAAATCCGGATTCTTGAGCAAATTGATGAAAAAAGAGCTAAAACTGCCATATCTCGGTTCTTTACCACTGGAAAAATCTCCATATCCCTCTTTACTCCATGGATTTGCTTGGGTTTTGGAGCCACCTTCAATATAATTAAATTCAGCATCCATTCCGTCACCGTCGAAAGCTTTGCTACAAGCTTCGATTATAGCATCCGGATTGTAAAGAGAAGATTTTTTTGAATAGTGATTTAGATATCTTGCTTTTAGAGCATAGGCAAATTTTATCCATTTTTCCGTATCACCGTGATACATTATATCGCCACCTCTTCTATCGAGGTCTATCTTATTATCTTTAGAACTTAAATCTGCGATAGCTTCATCCAATAAATTTATACAATTTTCATAGATGGTTTTTTGATCGACAAATTTTGGTGTCAGAACAGGAGAACTTTTGCCGTCATATAAGTCATCCCAAGGCATTTTCCCATATTGATCGGATAATGAAACGATAAGAAAAGCCTTAAATATTTTTCCCACTCCCATAAAATGTGGGCTGTTTTCTTCTTCTCCCAATACTATTAAATCGACTGCATTTGGGAAAGACCATACTAAAGCATTTTGCCAAAAGAAATTTCTTGATGTAAAATTCCAAGTATCGGGAGCATTACCTTTTTGCCGGCTTGCAACATATTGTGTTACGGCGACAATTTCCCTTGCTCCTCTCCATTGAGCAGCTCCATTTGTCATCAATATAGTGGGTTTCAACCTTAAATCAATAGAGACATTTGCAGGAGCATTGGGGTCATCATTAATATCTAAGAATTCTTCACAAGAACTGAAAAAGAAAACTATAATAAAAATTGATAATATATATTTTAAATTTTTCATAATTTAAATGTTTATTTGTTAAAATGTAAATTTGAATCCTAAATCAATACCTTTGGTGCTCGGTGTTCCAAGGTTATCAATACCAATAGAACCGGTACCTTTAACAGAAGCTCCAATTGTGTTGACTTCAGGATCGACACCGGTATATTTTGTAAAAATCAACATATTTCTTGCATTGATATAAAACTGACCTTTCATATTTTTTTTGAAAGGGATATTGTATGCTAAAGAAATATACCTCAATCTAATCCAAGAACCGTCTTCTATGAAATTATTTGCAACAGCACCGTATTTTTTCTGATAGTATTGTTGGTCAAGAATTACTTCTTTATCATTTGGTTCATAAACTATATGGCCATCTTGAAACCCTGCTTGGCGGAGTCCGTCAAATACATGAGTAGTATATCTATCCAAAGTAATAGGGCTTAAACCATAATATACCAAGGCAGCTTCTGTAGCATTCACGACATCATTGCCATAAGAGATATCCCAAAGAAAAGATAAAGTGAAATCTTTATAGTCAAAAGTATTGGTTACACCCAGTGTCCAATCAGGTTCCCTGTCGCCAAGCATAGTCAATTGGCTACTGATTTTCACCATTCCTTTGGAATCCAATAGCAAATTACCCAAACTGTCTCTTTCGTAAGTTCTTCCATAAATACCGAATACAGGTCCGTCCAAAAATGCAGCTCCTTCCGCAATACCGTTGAAAGCCCAGGAATCAGACTCTTCAACTTGTTTTATTGTACCGGGTAAACTGTTGACGCGGCTGTGAGATTTTGTAAAATTAAAATCAAGTTGCCAATTAATATTTTTTGTTTTGACCGGATTAATGCCAAGCAACAGTTCTATTCCTTTGTTTGTGATTGAACCACCATTCAAATATCCCCCAAAAGTTCCCGTTGTAGGAGGTAATCGTACAAATAATATTTGTTCATCGGAAATGTTATGATAATATGCAAAATCAACAGAGACTCTGTTGTTTAATAATCTTAAATCCGTACCAACCTCGAAAGAACTTGTAAATTCAGGTAAAAGTCCCGGATTTCCCGAAGGATATACCGAACGGAAAAATCCTTGAGGATCCACGGTAAATGAATTGGTAGCTGACATCATTGGAGTTGCCAAGACATGAGGAGGTGCATCTTTTCCTACCTGGGCCAAAGTAGATCTTATTTTCCAAAATGAAATACCGTAATCGGAAAGATCTGCAATACTCGTTTCTCTCAACAAATCATCAACAATTAATGATAATCCGACAGATGGGTAGAAAAATTTATTGTTGAATTTAGGTAGTGTTGAAGACATGTCATAACGACCTGTTAAATTCAAAAATATCAAACTCTTCCAGTCTATCTTGAAATCACCGAAATTACCGATAATTCTGTGTCTTGAAATGGATTGTCCTACTGAACGGTTGTCCGCTTCAATATTGTTAATACTGATAAAATCCGGTTCAATAAATTCTACTCCAGACCAATAAGTCTTCCTTCTGAAATTATCTTCAATGTTATTTCCCAAAGTTAGATTTGCACTAAAATCCCCGAATTTCTTATTTAGATTTAATAACAATGTTGATGTAGTAATTTGGTTGAATGTAGAATATTCCCCGAGGTAACCTGTTTCAAAGATAGACGAACCATATGCATAAACACTTTTGTTTTTTGCAAAGTAAATATCTGTTCCTAATCTATAGGTGATATTCATAAATTTATATGGAGAATAAGATATATTACCTACACTTAAAAATCTATCTACTCTATTGTTAATGGGATTGTGCTTAATACTCCAATAAGGGTTATCATTTTTTGCATTATCCAAATTTGCAACTTTCCTTTGCGAACCGTCCGGATTTTCATAGTCTTTCATATTGATATCTATAGGATATGATAAAATACTACGGAAACTTCCGCTATTGGCAGAGCCTTGACGGGTTCTGTCACTATTGGAATTGATATAGCTGACTGAAGCGGTTACGTTTAGATTGTCTTTCAATTTAGAACCTGCTTTCAATCTTATGGATCCACGTCGATATCTTGTACGGTCAATAACTCCTTTTTGATCAAGAAATCCTGAAGAAAGATAAAAAGTTGTTTTTTCAGTACCTCCGGAATATGTAAGATTGTGATTATGAACCATTGCCGGTTGATAAAAATCAGCGAGGTTATCATAAATAGGAACTGAATCCGGAAGAGGAGTATCTGCCCATGACAGGTTTGTTTCTTTACTGACTGTACCGTTAAGGAATTTTGTCCCCTGACCATAAACTTTTTGATACTCGGGAGTACCGATTACCCTGTCGAAAGAAACTGAACCGCTATAGGATATTTCGGCTTTTCCGGCTTTTCCGCTTTTTGTTGTAATAATTACAGCTCCATTTGCCGCTTTTATTCCATAAAGAGCTGCTGCTGCCGGACCTTTAAGAATAGATACGGATTCTATGTCTTCCGAATTAATGTCGATGGCTCTGTTAGATGTAGAAACATTCTGTCCTCTTTCCGTGCTGTTGTCGATAGGAATCCCGTCAACTACAAATAAAGGTTGATTATCCCCGCTTAATGAGTTTCCTCCACGAATCAATATTACGGAAGAGGCTCCTGGAGCGCCACCTGAATTTGTAACTGTTACACCTGCGACTTTACCTTTGATTGCATTAGGAAGATTTTGTTGATTTCCTTTAAGCAATTGTTCGTTTTTAATATTTTCAATAGCATACGAAAGCGATTTTTTAGGTTTACTTATGCCCAAAGCGGTAACTACCACTTCGTCCAGAGCAACACCTTGGTCCAGAACAACATCTATTACGGATTGACCTTTGACCAATACTTCTTTGGAGTTGAATCCGATATATGAAAAAACCAGATAATCTCCATCCTTTGCTTTTAGCTGATAATTTCCGTCCAAATCGCTAATAGCACCGTTGCTTGTACCTTTGACAACGACACTTGCACCGATCAAAGGCTCTCCTTCATTTGATTTGATAGTTCCTTTGATAGTTCGTTGTCCAATCATTTGCAGAGCAAATCCCGATAATAAAATTATCAAAGGGATAGTAAATTTTAGCTTCATAATAATTGTTTTAGTTAATAATTAAATTAGTTTTAAAATTGTTTGTTTTTATGTGGATACTATATAATATCTGTCTATAAAGTGCTTGTTTTTTTAAAACAAAGATTTTTAATGGGATTTTAACTTTCCCCGGACAAAATGATACCTTAGTATCAGCGAGTTGAGGGAAACATAAGATCACAAAATGATTGTTTTTAAATTTTAATGATTTTATAGACATATATTAAATAATACTGAATAAAGATATCCTTTAAAAATAAAGAAGGCAAGTTAGGTAATTTCTTTAAAAATACAAAAAGATTAGTGATTTTTCACTCAAAAGCGCTATGTACGGGTCGTTATCATAAAATCTTTTTAATCATCGATATTCTTAGTAAGATTTTGTAATATTATACGTGCGGATTTCATTGATACTACATTTTCTTTTATCAATAAATAATGTTTGGGAGTTTGTTTGAAGACAAATCCTGATTTTTTATTTTGATTTACAGTGTTTAATACATAATTGAAAATGTCGGAATCATAATATGAAGATTGAGGATTAGAAATGAAAAATAATCTCATTTTGCGTGATTTTAAGGAAAATCGTTCAAATCCCAGTTTTTTACACATCCATTTTATCCTTAAACCCTCAAAAAGATTTTCTATTTGTGGAGGTAATTGTCCGAATCTGTCTTTAAGAATAGATTTGAAATTATCAATTTCTTTTTCGTCTTTTATTGCGGTTAATTGAGTATATAGATTTAGGCGTTCCTGAATATCTTTGACATAATCATCAGGAATAAGTATTTCCGCATCAACATCTATTTCAACATCTCTAACAAAGACTTTATCTTTTTTTAATTCGGATTTATATAAATCCTTGAATTCACTTTCTTTTAATTCATGCATAGCCTCTTCCAATATCTTCATATATGTTTCGTATCCGATATCGGTAATAAAACCGCTTTGTTCGCCTCCAAGTAAATTGCCTGCCCCTCTGATGTCGAGATCCCTCATTGCTATATTGAATCCACTCCCCAGTTCATTGAATTCTTCAAGTGTTTTTAGCCTTTTTCTGGCTTCGGAAGTTAATACTGAAAATGGAGGAGCCAATAAATAACAAAAAGCTTTTTTGTTGGATCTTCCTACTCTTCCTCTGAGTTGATGTAAATCACTCAGCCCGAACTGATGGGCATTATTGATAAACATTGTATTTGCATTGGGTATATCCAATCCTGTCTCTATGATATTTGTGCTTACCAAAACATCATATTTCCCATCAACAAAATCTAATAATGTTTTTTCCAAATCTTTGCTTTCCATTTGGCCGTGCGCCATTGCTATTCGTGCATCCGGAACCCATCTTCTGATTATTGCAGTAATTTCAGGTAGATTTTTTACTCTGTTATGGATAAAAAATACTTGTCCTCCTCTTGCCAACTCATAGTTGATGGCATTTATTATCAAATCTTCATTAAATATATTTCTTTCGGTATGTATAGCTTGGCGATTGGGTGGAGGAGTGTTGATAATGGACAAATCCCTTGATCCCATAAGTGAAAATTGTAGAGTTCTGGGAATAGGAGTAGCGGTCAGAGTTAAAGTATCAACATTGATTTTGAGCTTTCTCAATTTTTCTTTAGCTGCAACACCAAATTTTTGTTCCTCGTCCAGTACAAGCAATCCTAAATCTTTAAAATCAATTTTATTGCTTAACAAAGCATGCGTTCCAATGATTATGTCAATTTTCCCTGTTTTAAGATCTTTATAGATTTGAGTCTTTTGCTTGTTGGTCTTAAATCTGTTTATGTAATCGATAGTAACCGGAAATTCTTTTAAGCGGTCTGAAAAAGTTTTGTAATGCTGTAATGCTAAAATGGTAGTAGGAACCAAGATCGCAACTTGCTTGCCTGATAAAACGGCTTTGAAAGCAGCTCTAACCGCTATTTCGGTTTTTCCAAATCCTACGTCTCCACATATCAGTCTATCCATAGGAATAGGTTTTTGCATATCTTCTTTAACTGCAAGAGTAGCTTTTTCCTGGTCAGGGGTATCTTCGTAAATAAAAGATGATTCCAATTCCAGTTGCATATAATCGTCGTCATTGAATTGAAATCCTTTTGATGCTTTCCTTTTTGCATACAGGGTTATCAATTCCCGTGCGATATCCTTAATTTTTCTTTTGGTTCTTGCTTTTAATTTTTTCCACCTGTCCGAGCCCAATCTGTCTATGACGGGAATAGTACCGTCTTTACCAATGTATCTTGTAACTTTATGCATTGCATTTATGCTGACATATAAGACATCATTGTTTTTGTATGTTAAACGCATGGATTCCTGACGGTGTCCATTGACTTCAATGGTCACCAAGCCCATATATTTTCCCACTCCATGGTCAATATGAGTTACAAAGTCGCCAACTTTCAATTCTTTGAGCATTTTCATACTCATGGCTTTATCACGGGAAAAACCTTTTCTCAGATTGTATTTGTGAAAGCGTTGAAATATTTGGTGATCTGTATAGCAGGCGATTTTCAATTTATTATCAACAAACCCTTCTTTTATTGATTTTGGAATAGGATGAAATGAGACTTTAGCGCTTAGATCTTCAAAAATTTGATAAAATCGCTCAATTTGTCTTGTATTGGAAGCAAAAATATAATTTTCATATCCGGATTTTGTGTTCGTTTCAAGATTCTCTATCAGCAAAGAAAAGTTTTTATTGAAAGAAACTTGAGGTCCGGATAGAAAATTATATGTCGTGGCAACTTCTTGTCCTTCTTTTTGATTGATTAGGATATTTGTAAAACCACTTATATCTTTAATAATGTCTTTAGGATATGAAAATGCTCTCTCTTTAAACAGTTTTATAACTTCTTCATCGGTGGAAATAACCGATTTTTCAAATTCCTCCAATTTATTAAAGCTTTGCAAGAGAGTGTCAAGTAAAATGGGTTTATCTTCTATCCAGATAACAGCAGAATTTGGAAGGAGACTGAAAATTGTAGTTTTATCTTTGCTTTCAAATTTGCTATTGACATTGGGTAGTAATGATATTTTTTTTAGATTTTTTATGGATAATTGTGTTGTAGGGTCAAAAAATCTGATACTTTCGACTTCATCATCAAATAATTCAATTCTATATGGCCAATCTGCAGCATAGCTAAAAATGTCAATAATACCTCCACGTATTGAAAATTGACCGGGTTCATATACATAATCCACTCTTTTGAAATCAAATTCCACAAGAATGCTAATGGCTGTTTTGATATCCATGATCTCACCAGTTTCCAATTCCAGGCGGTGTTCCTCCAGTATATCGGGTTTGATTACTTTTTCAAAAATAGCTTCCGGATATGTAATTATTACTTTTTTTTCTAGTGTTTTATTAGTTATTTTATTTATTACATTTGTCCTTTCCTGAATATTATTGTTGTCAAGTTCTTCAAAGATTGAAGGCCTTTTGAAAGAATCGGGAAAAAATAAAATATCGGAATTATTATAAATATTTTGAAGGGTATTTAATGCATAAGCTGCGTCCTCTTTTGTGTTTGCTATATAAAACTGCAATGTGCCGGAATCTGTGATTATTGCAGTTAGGACAAAAAGATGCATGTCACCGGAAAGTTTATTGAGATATATTTTTTCCGTTGTGGAACCATTTAATTTGGTCAAAATATGCTGTATTTGATTGTCGGAACGATACCGGTCAATCAAATTTTTCAAATTACTCACGGCGCAAAGGTAGAAAAAAATATGGAGCAAAAAAAATTCATAAAAATATGTCACAAAAATCACTTTTTTTCATACTATTATGTAAAGGATAGTAAAAAATCCTTGTTTTTTGCAGCATTTCACATATTAGATGCATCAAGTATATGTTAAATGCCATTATATATAAAAATGAAAATAAATACAGGATAAATACCATGAATTATTAATATGTTAAGATTCAAATAAATATACATAAAAATTTGTGT
>Ga0256833_1000208_pt1 | contig 46210 bp, 33 predicted proteins | sample 356284metaG_FD_190535 | JGI IMG/M metagenome (GOLD analysis project Ga0256833, IMG submission 190535) | Hydrothermal vent microbial communities from Mid Atlantic Ridge, Atlantic Ocean - 356-284 | ecosystem: Environmental > Aquatic > Marine > Hydrothermal vents | place: Atlantic Ocean: Mid... | reverse complement strand
ACCTAAAGTTTTAAGAAAGTTTTTCATCCCGTAAAAGTAAAAATTTGTCTTTGAAAAACAAAAATAAAGTTAATACATGAGCATTATTCGCCCATAATTCGTGAATTCGTGGCAGGTATCTCTTATTATTTGCCACTAATGCACTAATTAAATACTTATTATTACATGAGCATTATTCGCCCATAATTCGTGAATTCGTGGCAAAATTTCATTTTTTTTAGTCACTAATACATAAAGTGCCAATTATTTTCAGTATTTTCACTTTTAAAATAATTTAATATGTCTACATTAATGTATAAAGAAGAGTCCTACAAAATAATCAGTAAATGTATGGAAGTACATAATAATTTGGGCGCCGGATTTTTAGAAATTGTTTATAAAGATGCATTAGAGTATGAATTTAGTAAAGCAGGAATCCCCTACCAAAGAGAAAAATTATATACAGTACAGTACAAAGATATCATATTACCACATAAATTTTTTGCTGATTTTGTTATCTTTGACAAAATAATATTAGAAATTAAAGCCGTTTCGGGAATTTCTGATCAATTTATAGCACAAGCAATAAACTATTTAAAAGTTTCAGGAAACAGACTAGCTTTGATTGTTAATTTTGGAGAGTTAAGTTTAAAATACAAACGAATCCTTTTCTAAGAAAACCTATATAAGCCACTAATGCACTAATTAAATTCTTATTAATACATGCATATTATTTGCCCATAATTCGTGAATTCGTGGCATGTATCTCTTATTATTTGCCACTAATGCACTAATTAAATACTCATTATTACATGTGTATTATTCGCCCATTATTCGTGAATTAGTGACATGTATCTCTTATTATTTGCCACTAATGCACTAATTAAATTCTTATTATTTCATGCGTATTATTCGCCCATTATTCGTGAATTCGTGGCATGTATCTCTTATTATTTGCCACTAATGCACTAATTAAATTCTTATTATTTCATGCGTATTATTCGCCCATAATTCGTGAATTCGTGGCAGGTATCTCTTATTATTTGCCACTAATGCACTAATTAAAAAGGTATATCAATATCTGCTCCATTATCGCCATTCATTTTTGAAGGTTTGGTGATAACATTACCTCCGGAACTCAATGGATCTGCACCCGGATTATCAAAACTTGGAAATAATGGATTGTCAAGATCCGTAAATTTAGTAAGCTCTTTTATGAATTTAAGTTCGACAGTTCCTAATCCTCCATTTCTATGCTTAGAAATAATGATTTCGGCAACATCCTTTGGTCCTTCAAACTCTTCATTCAAATCGTAGTAATCCGGTCTAAAAACAAATGTCACGATATCTGCATCTTGCTCAATAGCTCCCGATTCCCTAAGATCCGAAAGTTGGGGTCGTTTGTCTCCTCCTCTTGTTTCAACCGCCCTACTCAACTGAGATAAGGTAATTACAGGAACATTCAATTCTTTAGCCATTCCCTTTAGTGCCCTAGATATAGAACTAATCTCTTGTTCTCTATTTCCTCTACTTTGATTGGGGGCAGAAGTCATCAATTGCAAATAGTCAATTATTATCAATTTAATGTCGTGATTTTGTTTCATCCTACGACATTTTGCCCTAAGTTCAAATATATTTATACCTGGAGTATCATCTATATAAATATCCAATTCTGACATTCTTTCAACTCCTTCATGAAGTTTTTTCCATTCGTATTCATCAAGTTTTCCACTACGTATTTTTCTACTATTTATTTCAGATTCCATTGCAAGAAGCCTTTGAGTAAGTTGCATTTTGGACATCTCCAATGAGAATACAGCGGTCGAATGTCCAGCTAATGCTGCATTTCTAGCGAGAGAAAGAGCAAAAGCTGTTTTACCCATACCGGGACGAGCAGCTAATATGACCAAATCAGAAGGTTGCCAACCGAGAAGTATTGTGTCGAGTTCCTCAAATCCGGTAGTAATCCCGGTCACCCCTTCTTCTTTCATACTCAATTCCTCGATTTCTTTTTGAACTTTGACGGCCAAGCCTCCAAGTTTTTCATAGGCTGTATTAAGATTTTGATCGGTTATATCGTATAGAGATTTTTCCGCATCATCCAATAGTTGGAATACATCTTTAGTGTCTTCATAAGAATCTTTAATCACATCAGAAGACACTCGGATAAGCTCTCGTTGAATATACTTTTGTACCAATATCCGCGCGTGATACTCAATATTGGCCGCCGATCCTACTTTATTGCTAAGTTCAACTATAAAATTAGGTCCTCCGATATCATCTATTGTGCCATTCTTTTTCAACCCTTCATGAACAGTAAGAATATCTATTGGTTGTGACTTTTGAAACAAATCAATTACTACTTCAAAAATAGTCTGGTGTGCCGGTTTGTAAAATATCTCTTTTCTCACTATATCCAAAACAGCAGGGAGAGCATTTTTATCTATAAGCAATGCTCCCAATACGGCTTCCTCCAATTCTATTGAATGCGGCATTATTTTACCCATCTGAAGAAAATCAGAATTATGGCTAGGTTTTAATCCCCCTTTTATCTTAGATAGTATATTTTTATTTTCCGGCATTTTTTTAATATTTTAATGCAAAGATACTAAAGATATATTTAAAATTAAAGTTGTGTTTCTATGTCAATTGCAATTTCACTGTTGATAACCTCATTAAAATGTTAACAACTATCTGATTAATTACAAAGCATTTTAAATTGAATTGATTTAGTTACTTCTTTCTTGCAGATATTATACTACTTATAACCCATCCTTATTGAATTAAGTTCAATAATTAAACAGCTTATCTATAAAATATGAAATGTGGAAAAAAACACAAAAGATAATATACCGGCTTATTTCCCTACGTAAATTCCAAATCTCCAATAAATCAATTTATTTTGGGCTTTTTTATATCAATTAATCTTATAATACGTTATTTGAATTAGATTAAGTCAAAAACATAATCCTCACAGAAAATCAAAGAAAATCGTATATGCACAAATTTTATATAGAACAATTAAATTCACTTAGAAAAGAAACGGATTTATTAACAAAAAAAATATCAATCTTTTCTATAATCAGGTTATTGATAGTGGTGGTTGGAATATATTTGCTTTATCTAGGCTTCTCTTATTCCAATATTTTAGGATTTATTTTTCTATGTTTCATTATTACTGTTTTCGTTATTATCGTGAAAAAACACGACAAACTATTTTCTAATAGAGAAAAGAACAAACATTTGACTTTGATATTTGAAAATGAATTGGATTTGCATTCTTCCTCAAATATGTTTGGAGATGGACAATCATATAAGGACGGATTGCACGAGTACTCTTCTGACCTAGATATATTTGGAAAATACTCATTGTTCAATATAATGAACCGGACTGTGACAGTACAAGGAGAGAAAATACTTTCTGACTGGTTATTAAGCACATCCATCTCAAAACAAACAATTATTACAAGACAAAAAGTAATAAAAGAACTTTCTACTAAAACTGAATTCAGATATTGTTTCCTTCTTTCATTCTTTATATCAAACAAGGAAGAAGAAGATATCAACAGTATTGAAAAATGGGTTAGTATATTCAAATATTATTTCGTAAAAAAGAACTACTTAAAAGTGATTTTAATCGCGCTTTCCGCAGTATCTATCTTTTCTTTATTAGCTGGATTTATCAATCCTTATTATTGGAAATTTTCTATTGTGCTTATCGTGATTAATTACTTTATAACTATGAAATTCAAGAGGAGAGTCGATCTGATTCACGAACATATATCCAAACAAGAAAAACTATTTTTAAAATATTCATCTTTAGTAAAGATTATAAAAAATGAAAAATTTGAAAATATATATCTGCAAAATAAGCAAAGTGAATTGTTAGGAGAAAATCAAATTGAAAAGGAACTAAAAACTTTGTCTCTTCTTATTAAAAATTTAGATTATCGTTTGAATATAGTTGTGGCCAGTGTTTTAAACTTACTTTTATTTTGGGATATTCACTATGCATTCAAAATAGAAAGTTGGATGAAAAAAAACTCTACAAATATTCAAAATTGGATTGAAAAAATTGGAATTTTTGATGCATTGTTATCTTGTAGTATATTGTATTTCAATAATAGTGATTGGGCATTTCCAACTATTACAGATAAGAAAATGAGTATAAAAGGTAAAAATATGGGTCATCCCCTGATTGAAAAGGAGAATCGAATTGGCAATGATTATTTTATACAAGGAAAGGGAAAGTTCGATATCGTAACAGGATCAAATATGGCTGGGAAAAGTACATTTCTCCGCACAATCGGTATCAACTCAATACTTGCTCTAAATGGCTGTCCGGTTTGTGCTGAATCATTTGAAATATCAAGCATAAGACTAATAACATATATGCGGATAATTGACTCTTTGGAAGATAATTTATCCACTTTTCACGCTGAGCTGAAGAGGATAAAATCTATTTTAAAATATGTTGAGACAAATGAAAATTGCTTTCTTTTGCTTGACGAACTACTAAGGGGAACAAACTCACAAGACAGACATATAGGCACAAAAGCTCTTATCAAGCAAATGATAAAAAATAATGCCTCAGGAATAATCGCAACTCATGATTTGGCATTGACAGAGATGGTATACGATTACCCCAATTCTATAAGGAATTACAATTTTGGAGTAAAAACAAAGGACAATGAACTCTATTTCGATTATAAATTGACTGAAGGAGTTTGCGACAGCTTTAATGCATCAATCTTAATGAAAAAAATCGGAATTGATATCGACATTGACGGATAAGTAAATAAACCAATAGTATTATGAAACACTTTAAACTTTCTATTTTAATTATATTAATCACCTTGATTAGTTCATCTTGCTCAAATAGCTATTACAACAGAAGAACTTTCAAATACCCTTCACCTGTCAATACAAAAGATAAGAGCATTAACCTGCAGGTAAAAAAAATATACAAAGAGGGAAATATTTTTGCCGATAATATATTTGATGGAGCAAGAATGAATGATTTTTTTCAAATAAATGATTCTACTTATCAGATAAATATTAAACCGGAGAATTACCCCATAAATGATAGTCCTTGGTATTCCTTTAGGATTTGGAGTGACAGCACTAGAGAGGTTTATTTAAAACTCAATTACAAAAATGGTCATCATCGCTATACACCAAAAAGAAGTAATGATCGTGTCGTATGGGAAATAATAAATGATTCTCTTGTCGATATTGCGGCTGATAAATCATATGCAATTATCAAAACAAAAATAAGTAAAAATAAAACCTGGATATCAGCAGAAGAAATAATAAATACTACAGATGTAAATTTGTGGATAGATCATTTAAAAACAAATGGAATGACCTCAGGGTTCAATTCTATTGGAAAAACTAAAATGGGCAGAGATTTACCTTTTTTTAGAATTGGCATTGGTGATTCTTACAAGAAAGACGTTATCGTACTATTGAGCCGGCAGCACCCTCCTGAAATTTCTGGTTTTATCGCAATGCAATCCTTTATCAGTGAACTTTTAAATAAAAATGAACTATCTCAAGACTTTTACAAAAAATATGATATTTGGGTCTTCCCAATATTGAATCCAGATGGCGTTGACCTTGGTCATTGGAGGCACAATGCCAGTGGTGTAGACCTAAATAGAGACTGGGCTTATTATCGTCAAAACGAAGTAAATACCATTACAAAATACATTGTAAACAGAGCAAAGAAAGGTAATAATAAAGTAGTCCTAAGTATAGATTTTCATTCAACCCAAAATGACGTATATTATATTTTCGACAAAAGTTTTAATACCAAATTGCACAATTTTGTAAAATATTGGCTAAGTAGCATAGACAGATTGATTTATCCATTCAAAACAATACATTCCCCTGAACCTTTGAGCAAACCCTATTCCAAAGTCTGGTTCTATATGCAATTTAAAGCAGAATCATTAACATATGAAGTCGGCGATGAAACAGACAGAGAGATCATAGATAAAAAAGCTAGAATATCAGCTGTTACAATGATGGATTTGCTGATCAATGGTAAATAGCTTACCACTAATAAATAATTTTTGCATTTTACTATTATTTATGGCATAGGTTCTACATAAACCTCCTTCATTGTGACCCGGTATAAATCAGAACCTCTTCAAATCTTTTCTGAATCTTACTGTTTTTCTCACATTTTCGTAGTATATCTCAGCTTCTTTATGACTCAATGTTTGAGCTCCATCAGAAAATGCTATCTGTGGTATTTCATGCACTTCTGTGATCACAGCATCTCCACCCGCAATAATACCGGCTAAAGATACAGGCTCTACAAACTCTCTAATGCCAACTCCATGTGAAGCATCAATAACGACGGGTAAATGCGATTTTTTCTTCAACAAGGGAACACTATTGATATCAAATGTATTTCTGTAAGCTTTTTCATATGTTCTTATCCCTCTCTCGCAAAGCATTATATCTTCATTACCGTTGGAAAAAATATATTCAGCACTAGCCAACAACTCATCAATCGTTCCTGACAATGCTCTTTTTAGCATTACAGGCTTATTTACTTTGCCCAAGGCATCCAGTAAATTAAAATTTTGAGAATTCCGTGCTCCAACTTGGAAGATATCAACATATTCATACATATCCTCTATTTGATCTGTCATCATCACCTCCGTGATTATTTTTATGCCATTTGCATTGCAATACTTATAAAATAATTTTAACCCATCTATACCAAGCCCTCTAAAAGCATATGGTGAACTCCTAGGTTTGTATACACCTCCTCTCATTATTTTGATATTGTTATCCAAAAGATGCCGAACAGTAGTTTCAATTTGCTTCTCGGACTCTATTGAACACGGTCCTGCCATTATCTGAAAATGACCTCCCCCAATCTTTATATCATCTCCCAAGTCAATAATTGTCTCTTTAGTCTTCCACTTACGGGAAACCAATTTTGCCGAACTAGTAACTCTGTGTATATCCTCCACACCATTCAGTACACCTACCTCTCGTATATCAAATTCTTTGCTACCAACACCTATAATATAATCCGCATATTGAGTGGTTACATCATTTGATTTGTATCCAATATTATCAAGTTTTTCGATAATATTATTTTTCAATACTTCATCTATATTTTTTTTTAGTTTTATTATCATGACTTTAAAATTTTATCTACAAATTGCCTTGTAGTCTTTATATAATCTTTAGAATTTTTTAATGCTTTGATGTAAGCAGAACCTATAATCGCTCCATCACTATATTTATTTGCAATTAAGTACTTTTCTCTGTTAGAAACTCCAAATCCAATAACTTTAGGGTTATTTAATTTTAATCTGTTTATTCTTTTGAAATACTCCAGCTGGCTATTTGTAAAATTATTTGTTTTTCCAGTAGTCGCCGAACCGGAAATTACATATATAAAGCCTGAGCTTAATTCATCAAACAATTTTATTCTTTTATCGGAAGTAGTCGGAGTAATCAAAAATGAAAGTGACAAATCGTATTTGTCAAAAATTGCCTTGTAATTCTCTTTATATATTTCCGGAGGCAAATCCGGTAAAATAAGCCCATCAATACCGCTATTCAGACATTTTTGCAGAAAATTTTCTACCCCCAATCTTAATACCTGATTGAAATAGCCCATAAATATAAGAGGAATATCAACTTTTGATCTTACTTGATGCACTTGAGCAAAATATTTATCCAAATCAATACCGTTTTTGAGTGCAATACTGCTACTGTATTGGATCGTTTGACCATCTGCCAATGGATCGGAATAAGGCATTCCCACTTCTATAAATCCAACCCCGAGTTCTGCCAGTTCTTCTACCAATACCGGCATTGATTCCAATTCAGGATACCCGGTTGTCACATAAATACTGAGGATATCGTTATCACCTGATTTAAAAATATTGTTTATTCTTTGCTTACCCATAACTGTTTATTCTGTTATTTTCAATTCTCGAATGTATGTTTCCAAATCTTTGTCCCCTCTCCCCGAAAGATTCACAACTGTTATCTCATTTGGTTTAAAATCAATTTTATCCAATGCCGCTAATGCATGAGCAGACTCCAATGCAGGAATAATCCCCTCCAACCTTGTCAATAGTAGACCTGCACTCAATGCTTCTTTATCGGTCGCGCTTAGCACAATCGAACGACCTGTCTCAATCAAATGTGCATGCAATGGTCCGATACCGGGATAATCCAATCCTGCAGATATCGAATAAGGCTCTATGATTTGCCCATCTTTATCTTGCATCAATAGAGTCATACTTCCATGTATCACTCCATCACTACCCAATACACTAGTAGCAGCAGATTCTCCCGACTTTAATCCCAATCCAGCAGCTTCTACTGACACCAATTCGACCCTATTATCATCAAGATAGTGGTAATATGCCCCGGCAGCATTGCTACCCCCACCAATACAGGCAATTATTCTATCAGGATATGTCCTACCCTCTTTGTCCATCATTTGATCCATTATCTCTTTGCTTATTACGGATTGAAACAAAGCTACCATATCCGGATATGGATGTGGCCCTACTACCGAACCGATAAGATAATAGGTATCTTCAGGATTATTAATCCAATCGCGTATAGCTTCATTGGTAGCATCTTTTAGAGTCTTGCTTCCAGACTTAGCAGGTCTCACTTCGGCGCCTAGCATTTTCATCCTAGCAACATTAGGGGCTTGTCTTTTGATATCAATTTCGCCCATATAAACGATGCATTTCAAATTCATCAAAGCGCATACCGTCGCAGTCGCTACTCCATGCTGGCCCGCTCCGGTCTCTGCTATTATCCTGGTTTTACCTAATCTTTTTGCCAATAATATCTGACCTATAGTATTGTTTACTTTATGAGCTCCCGTGTGATTAAGATCCTCCCTCTTAAGATATATCTTAGTATTATATTTTTCCGATAACCTTTTGGCGTAATACAATGGTGATGGTCGCCCCACATAATCCTTCAACAAGGCTTGAAACTCTTTTTGAAATGACTTTTCAGCAATTATCTCCTTGTATTTTTCCTCCAATTCTTCTATATTAAAGTGAAGTAGCTCAGGGATAAAAGCCCCTCCATATTTACCGTAAAATCCCAATCTGTTAACTTCGTATTTCATTTATAAATCTTTTTAATAATTCTATATTTTTAATCCCCGGACTTATCTCAAATCCACTATTTACATCTATTCCCAAAAACTGTGGATGATAATAGTTTTTCAATTTAGCACTATGTTTTATAGCTATACCACCACTCAATAAAAAAGGAATTTCTAAGTGATACTCCGCTAGCTTTGCCCAATTGAAGGAAACACCATTTCCCCCGGGCTGTTCGCCTTTGGCATCAAATAAAAATAAATCTACAACATCTATATATCGCTTACATTTATTAAAATCAAAATTATCGTCAATCCTAAATGCCTTGATAATTTTAACGTCATACTTTTTTGTTTCCAAGCAAAACTCTTGAGTCTCTTCGCCATGCAACTGTATAAAATCAAGACCAAATTCATTGATTTTATTAGCAATTAACTCTTCACTACTATTTACAAAAACACCAACTTTTTTAATATCTCTATAATCTGATTTCACGGGATTATCACCTATATATCTAACTGATTTGTCATAAAAAATAAATCCTATAAAATCAATATCCAATTTATTCAAATCACGGATATTGTTCTCGTATTTCATGCCGCAAACCTTTATTTTCATTTCTATTTTATTTAACAAAAATTGATTTTAAATATAAGTTGTTTTTTCAGATACTACTTACCAGTGTTTTGCATGCTTCTTGTGGCCTTGGAGCATTCATAAATCTTTCTCCAATCAAAAATCCTCTGTAGCCATATTCTTTTAATGTTAAAATTTCATCAGCACTTTTAATCCCACTTTCTGATATTTTCACTATATCCTGCAGGAGCGATTTTGCTATTGAAATAGAATTTTCGATTGAAACTTCAAATGTCTTTAAGTTTCTATTATTCACCCCAATGATATCAATATTTTTATTTATTTTTTCTATTTGATCAATACTATGCAACTCCAATAGAACTTCCAATCCTAGAGTCTTAGCAATTGAAGATAACTTCTTCACCTCCTCTTTTGATAATACTTCAGCTATCAGAAGGATGACATCTGCACCAATACTTTTAGCTTCAAAAATCTGATACTCGTCAAAAATAAAATCTTTCCTTAATATGGGGCAAAAATTGTATTTTCTAGCAACAGTAAGATCACTATTTTTACCTCCAAAAAAATGCTCGTCAGTCAATACTGATAAAGCACTAGCTCCCGCTTGCATATAACCCAATGTTACCTCATCAACCTTGGCGTATTTATTTATATCTCCTTTTGACGGTGATTTTCTTTTAAATTCTGCTATTATTCCAGATGCATTTTCTCGATTGAGATACTCTTTCATCGACACCACCGGTGTATTGAAATATATACTTTTCTCCAAAAACTTAATTGGAATTGTCTCTTTTAGCTCTTGAACTAAAGGTTTTTTGAAATCAATTATCTTTCTTAATATATTCATTTTGCTTTATTTTTTAATTTATTACTTCGTGTCTGCACGAAAACAGGTGATTAATTTCAAGCTTTTAAAAGCTTTTCCACCTAATAACGAATCTTTTGCCAATTCAAAACAAGTTCCATAATCTATATCACTCATCACCTTCATTGCCATCGCTGCGTTAGCACAAACCACATTGTTTTGATCCTCTGTTCCTTTACCGTTAAGGATTTTTTTGAAAATATCGGCTGCTTCTTCAACATTATTTCCCCCGTAAATTTTGTCTTCATTTATCTTTTTCAATCCTAAATCTTTTGGGGACAAAATATGTTCGCCTTTGTTGTCTCTCATCATAAATTTTCCGGTCAAAGATATTTCATCGTATCCATCAAGACCGTATATAACCGCATATTTCTTTCCTGCTTCCTTTTGAAATAAATATTGATACAGCCGACCCAACTCTCTGTTAAAAACACCGGCTAATTGATTTTGAGGTCTGGAAGGATTGACAATCGGTCCAAGCATATTGAAGAATGTCTTCATTCCCAATTGCTTTCTAACAGGACCAACAGCTGCCATAGCGGGATGAAATTTCGGAGCGTGCAAAAATGTAATATTAGCATCTCTCAATTGATCTTTCAACACTTTTTCATTATTTGTGAACTCATATCCCATTGCCTCCAGTACATTAGAAGAACCACTAACCGATGACACTCCATAATTACCGTGTTTTGCCACCTTATATCCAGCTCCGGCTACGATAAAAGACGATAATGTTGATATATTAAATGTATTTTTGCCATCACCGCCAGTACCACACATATCAATTGTATCAAACTCCGAAAAATCTACAGCTATGCACAATTCCAACAATGCTTCCCTAAATCCGGTCAGTTCTTCTACTGCAATAGGCCTCATCTGAAATACCGTCATAAATGCAACAACCTGAGCATCGGAAAATTCTCGCGAAGATATCCTAATCAATATATCTTTTGCTTCTTCTCTTGACAGCTTAATATGGTTGAACAAACCTTCTAATATCTCTTTCATCATTGATTATTATATTTCTAAAAAATTTTTAATTATTTTCTTTCCTTCTTCCGTCATTATACTCTCAGGATGATATTGTACTCCCCAGAGTTTGTATTCTTTGTGTTTTATAGACATAATATTATTATCTTCGGATATAGCTGTCACCACAAACTCTTCATTCAATGAATCAGGTGAAATTACCCAAGAATGATATCTGCCAACCTTCGGTTTTGTAGTAATACCTCTATATATAGGATCTGCTCCGTCCAAAACTTTTATTTCAGTTTTAACTCCATGGTATACCCTCTCCAAATTGGTGAGATCAGCACCAAATGCCATGCCGATAGCTTGATGCCCAAGGCAAACCCCCAAAATATTCTTACTCGAAGCATATTCTCTTATCAAATCTATCATTATACCGGCATCTTGCGGTAGTCCAGGACCAGGTGAAAGTATTATCGTATCATATTGGCTTACTTCTTCCATACTAATCTCATCATTCCTTTTTACATTTACATCTATGTCTGTCAATTCCTCTACATACTGTACTAAATTATACGTAAAAGAATCATAGTTGTCCAAAATCAATATTTTCTTTTTCATTTCAATATTTTTTCGCTATTTCAATAGCTTTTCTTAATGCTCCAAGTTTATTGTCTACTTCTTTTAATTCAGTTTCAGGGTTAGAATCTACTACAATACCTGCCCCTGCTTGATATTGCAGCAATCCGTTTTGGCTTAAAAAAGATCTTATGGTAATAGCACTGTTTATATCACCAGACAAACTCAAAATGCCTATTGTTCCGCCGTAGAATGTGCGATCAAATCGCTCATCTTTATTAATCAACTCAAGAGCTCTGTACTTAGGTGCACCACTCAATGTGCCGGCTGGAAAAGTAGAAGCAAATATATCAATAGAATCTTCGGCCTTCTCTACCTTTCCACTAACCTCCGATACGATATGCAATACATGACTAAAGTGCTGAATTTCCTTGTATTTATCAACTTTGACTTCGGTACAATAACGACTCAAATCATTTCTAGCCAGATCTACCAGCATAGTATGCTCAGCATTTTCTTTAGGGTCTTTACTCAATTTTACAGCCAATACTTCATCTTCAAATTCAATTCCGGTTTTTTTATAAGTGCCTGCGATTGGATTCAGCACGGCTTTAGATCTAGCTATTACTAATTGACTCTCCGGTGAAGAACCAAATAATTTGAAATCACCATAATCAAAATAAAACAAATAGGGCGATGGATTAATCGAACGCAAAGCTCTATACACATTGAATTCATCTCCTTGAAATTTTTGAACAAACCTTCTTGAAAATACTATTTGGAATACTTCTCCTTGCTGACAATAATCTTTTCCCCTATTTACCAATTTCAAAAATTCATCATCTTCAATTTTTGATATCTCATCACCCAATGTCTCAAATTTATACTCCGGTATTCTTTGTGAAAGAACCAAGTCTTCTATATACTTTAAATTGGATTTTTGCCCCTCCTCAACATTCTGCATAATAATCAATTCGTCTTGAAAATGATTGATCGCAATAATATATTTGTAAAAACCATAGTATAGCTCAGGTATATTATCAGGACTTTCATTTTCTACAAAATCAAAATTATCAAAATATTTTACGGCTTCAAAACCGGTAAAGCCATACAGCCCATTAAATTGCTTAGTGATTTTATCTTGCTCTACATCAATAGTACCGATATATCTTTTCAATGAGTTTTTTACATCAACGTCTTCTACCTGAGGCACCCCGTCAATAATAATCCTGTTCTCTTTTACCACAAAAGTCGAATGTGGCTGCACGACAATAAATGTGTAGCTATTGCGATTGCTATTATAATCAGAACTTTCCAGCAATAAGGTCTGCGAAAACTCATCTCTCAATCTCAAGAAGACACTTACAGGAGTAATAGTATCTGACGAATATCTTTTATACTCAACTTTAAATTTTCTTTTTGTCTCAATAATGTCCATATCTTTTTCTTTTATCAAATAAAAAAAAGCTTACCGGGAGTTCCAATAAGCTTTTTTTATACAAAACAGTTGCCTATCCTACCCGGAAATCGAATAAGTTAGAAGCCACCAAAATCTTGTATTTATATTCATTTTTTACGTTTTTTATACCGTCTTTAATACACTATTAAGTATAATGATTTCACAAAGTTAGAAAAAAAAATATTTATTCAAAAAAAAATACTGTTTTTTTATGTGCAAATTTTGAGGTTTATAAAAGAAGAATGAATATTTTATTCCTTTGGCAATTCACAGTTATCATAATAGACTTTATCGTTTTTCCATTCTATCAGATGACTGCCAACAGGTCTAATCATAAAAGCATCAATATACGCTTCTCCTTTGATTTTAATACAATGCGTCATCCCGGCATCCACTATCGTCTTTAATCTAATCCAATACCCTTTTGTATCAACGATGTTATCTAGGGACAATTCTGTTTTTCCTCTATTATCTCCTTCTGAAAATTCATTGTAAATTATTGGCTTTTTTACGGTCAATGGATCAAAATACAACCAAAATGAAATTTCATAAAACTGCTTATCAAGAGGAATTTGTTTACAAACAATTGTTTCGTCTTTAAATAGTTTTGCTCCTTGTCCATTAAAAGACACTATTGCTTTTTGTTCCTCAAAATTATCAATATAATAGTAGCCGCTATTCCCTTCCAAGTATATAGAATCCGTTTTACTCTTTTGATTATATAATCGCTTAGACAGTCTTTTTATGTTTGATTTCAAACTGTCAATAGGTACTTCCAATAACTTTATATTTTTATTCTCCCCGATTAATATTCCTTTATTCAACATGTGTTTCTCTATATCTCTGACTTCATTGGAATCATAAATCATTAACAATGGTCGTTTATCCATTTTTTGAAGTCTTGTCCTTTCTATAGGCATTGAACCGAGCAATTGAACCAAATCCAAAGATTGGCTCAAGGATGATCTTGACATCATAAAATCCATAATAGGCAGTCCGGTCTGAAACGAACATTTATAACTTTGTCTAATAGTCCAGCCGCCTTTATGTATACCCCATTTTTCCGGCCCGATTATGACATACGGTATTTGCAAGATAGCTTGAAAATCATTCGGGGTTTTTCCTGCTTTTTCAAGAATATCCCTGTATGTATGGTCACTATTTATCAAATATGTATTTTGATTAAATATATGCTCTATGGATTTAGAAAAATTTTGTTGCGCTTCAATACTCCAAACAACAACAACAAATATCAATACTAAAAACGCTAGATTAAATCGTCCTTTTCCCATGTGATAATTAAAAAACCTATAAATATAATAAGATGCAAATACCGTGAAAACATAATAAAAAATCCATGCGAATCTACCTATTGATCTAAATTGACTAAAACTTCCCAAATGTTTAGTAATACCGAAAATATCAATATTGTGATAGAAATGCGATGAGTACAGCACGGTCAATACTCCTGTAATCATAGAAATAGTTAATAGTTTCTCTTTATTTATATCAATAGATGAAAAATACGATTTAACTCCACTTATATTTTTAACCATATTGTATATTATATATAAACCAAATGCAACAGCAAAAAGCAATCCTACAACACCAACATATGCCAATCCTTCAAATTTTTGATTACCTACATTTAATAAATTATACAAAAATCCTGTATTAGGAAGGAAAACACTCTCGAAACTAGCATTATAAAAATCAATGCCCCAGGGTTTCATAGGTCTGTCTATTACAGTATCCGTAAGATGTATAAATGCTATCGTAAATGACATTAAAACCACAGTAACCCCAATTACTTTCAGCAATTTTACAATTACTCTTTTCTTGAAAAACAAAAGGGTAATAAATGAGAATGTAAAAACAAGCATGAGGTTAATCGCAAGAAAGTACAAATGAGTAAACGACGAAAGTAAAAAAATAAACCCGAAAAATACATAATGAATCAGTCTTGAGCTTTTATCAAAAATCCTCAGTAGATAATACCATATTGCAGGTATAAAAAATCCGTAAGATAGTGTAAAATGCGCTTCTAGCCTCAATAATTGAGGTGATAAAAACATTATCAAAATAGCAAATGTAACAGAATACCAATCGGGAAGTTCAAAAAACTTCAATATTTTTAAAACAAATAGGCCTGATAAAAATATAGCTAAAATTAAAATCAAATTGTAAATCCCTATCAAATTATTATCAATACTTATTATATTATGATTTATCCAATTGAAAAAAAATGCGAATGCAGGCTGGTTATCGGTGAAAATAACATGTTCACCATAAGGATAATTCATTCCCGAAAAATGAGTACCTTCACCATTTCGCACATAATCTACAAACGTAAAATAATTTTTTAAGCCATCCCCTCCATCACCAAATAAATAATGTTCAGGATTTTGAAATACTTTCAAAAAGGCAAAATAAAGAATTGTGCCTGCTATCACTGTATACAAACCATATGTTACAACTTTGTTTCTCATGCTTTACTTCAAAGTTTTGATATAAAACTTAACAAAATTTACTCCCTCTGTCAATAAAATCTTTAAATTCATTTTAGAGAATACAATATTATCTTTCAAGGTAACAGGAAATGGAGATATTACGTACTTTTTACCGGCAAGCCACAAAAATTCAATATCAAAAAGATACCGGTCTATAGTAGTTGCTAAAAATGCATCTTTCGCTAACTTATTCATCCCTTTTAGCCCTGCCTGTGTATCTGCCACATCTATTTTTAACAATCCTCGAACTATTTTTTTTAAAACCCGCGAGATGATCTTCCTTACAAAAGGGGTATGTACATAATAATTATCACTTCTTTCACCCGCAAGCACTTCTGCCTCTCCTTGCACCAATGAATTAACCAAATTTATCAGGCTCAAGTGAGTATATGGAAAGTCAATATCCGTATAAACAATAAAATCAGCTTTACTTTCCTTTACACCTTTTCTCAAGGCGAAGCCTTTACCTCTATTTTTTTTATAATTAATCCATTCGAACCTTTCAATATTAGCCCTTACAAACTCAATGTCTTTATTAGAAATCCCCTTTGTTGATCCATCATTTACTATTATTAAACCGGGAGTCCATGATTTGGCATCAACCAGTATATTTTTATATGATTCAACCACGTTGGATGCCCAATCTTTATCAGGATTGTAGCATGGTAATACTATATCAACACTAGATTTCTTCATATAAAAAATACCTTGTTTATTTTTCCTACATAAAAATATTTATAATTTACAAGCTCGTTTCAATCTGCATCTAAGACATCACCTCTTTCACCTTTTTGTCTATCCTTTCCAAAAGCAATCTCGCCCCTTTCATCGATCTGACATTATCTTTTATCAAGATATAATGCTTTGAAGTTTGTTTAAATATAAAACCGGATTTTTTATCTTGATTTACAACAATCATTATACTTTGAAAAATATCAGAATCATAAAATGAAGATTGTGGATTGGATATAAAAAACAACCTCATCTTTTTTGATTTTAATGAAAATCTCTCAAAACCCAAACTTTTGCAAATCCATTTAACTCTCAACCCTTCAAATAAATTGTCTATTTGATGTGGTATATTTCCAAATCTATCTTTTAATTCCTTTCTAAATTTTTCAATTCCTTCTTCATCTTTGATTTTTACTAAATAACTATACAAATTCAATCTTTCCTGAATGTCTTTTACATAAAAATCAGGAATTAGTATTTCCGAATCTATATCAACCTCCACATCCCTAACGTAAATTCTATCCTTTCTTAATTCTGATTTGTAAAGCTCTTTAAATTCACTCTCTTTAAGTTCGTGCATTGCCTCTTCCAAAATCTTCATATAAGTCTCATACCCGATGTCCGTGATAAATCCACTTTGCTCACCTCCCAATAGATTACCTGCTCCTCTGATATCCAAATCCCTCATCGCAATATTAAATCCACTTCCCAATTCATTGAATTCCTCTAGTGTTTTTAGTCTTTTTCTAGCTTCAGGAGTCAATACTGACAATGGTGGTGCAAGCAAATAACAAAATGCTTTTTTATTGGATCTGCCTACTCTTCCTCTCAACTGGTGAAGATCACTAAGTCCAAATTGGTTGGCATTGTTGATAAACATTGTATTCGCATTAGGTATATCGAGACCGGTTTCTATGATATTGGTACTAACCAAAACATCGTATTTATAATCGACAAAATCCAAGAGTTTCCTCTCCAATTCTTTACTCTCCAACTGTCCATGTGCCATCACTACTCTAGCGTCCGGAACCAACCTTTTGATTATAGAAGCAACATCATCAAGTGTTTTAATCCTATTGTGTATAAAAAACACCTGACCGCCTCTTGCGATTTCATAATTTATAGCTTCAATAATCAACTCCTCGTTGAATGTTCTTCTTTCGGTATATATCGGCTGTCTATTGGGGGGAGGAGTATTTATCAAAGACATATCTCTTGAACCCATCAATGAGAACTGCAATGTCCGTGGAATAGGTGTTGCAGTCAATGTCAATGTATCAACATTGACTTTAAATTTTCTCAGTTTTTCTTTGGCTGAAACCCCAAATTTTTGTTCTTCGTCCAAAACCAAGAGCCCTAAGTCTTTAAATTTGACTTTGTCGCTCAATAAGGCGTGTGTGCCGATTATCAAATCAATACTTCCCGCTTCCAGTTTCTTGTATATTTGAGTTTTTTCTTTGGCTGTTTTAAACCTATTTAAGTAGTCTATCTCAACAGCAAAATTGCCAAGCCTATCAGAAAATGTCTTGTAATGCTGCAATGCCAATATCGTAGTTGGCACTAAAATAGCAACTTGTTTGCCTGAAAGAATAGCCTTAAATGCAGCCCTAACCGCAATCTCTGTTTTGCCAAACCCAACATCCCCACATATCAACCTATCCATTGGATTGGGGCTTTCCATATCTTTTTTTACCGCTATTGTCGCCTTTTCCTGATCCGGAGTATCTTCAAATAAAAACGAAGATTCCAATTCAAGTTGCAAATAATCATCTTCCTTAAATTGATAACCTTTGGCTGCTTTCCTCTTGGCATAAAGGATAATCAATTCCCTCGCAATGTCTTTTATCTTTCTTTTTGTCCTTGATTTTAATTTTTTCCAACGATCCGAACCCAATTTATCAATCTTTGGGGCAGTCCCGTCTTTACCCACAAATTTGGAAACCTTGTGCATTGAATTTATACTGACAAATAAGATATCATTGTTTTTATAAACAAGTCTCATCGACTCCTGCTTACGGCCGTTGACTTCAATAGTTTCCAATCCCATATATTTACCAACACCATGATCAATATGCGTAACAAAATCTCCAACTTTAAGTTCTTTTAGCATTTTTACGCTCAAAGCTTTGTCTTTGGAAAAACCTTTACGCAAATTGTATCTGTGAAATCTCTGAAATATTTGATGATCGGTATAACATGCAATCTTCAATATATCATCAATAAAGCCTGCATTAATTGATTTAGGAATCGGATGAAATGATACTTTGGCATCAAGGTCTTCAAATATTTGATAAAACCTCTCTATTTGTCTTGTATTTGCAGCAAAAATATAATTTTCATAACCTGCTTTTGTGTTTTTTTCAAGATTATCTATTAATAATTTAAAATTCTTATTAAAATTAGGTTGAGGTCTTGATTTGAATTCGATAAGATCTCCTTTTATTTCATGAGTTGAAGTATTTATGTAGATATTCTTAAAGTCAGATATTTTATTAATGATGTCTTTCGGAAAAACAAAAGATTTTTCTTTAAACAATTTAATGAGATTTTCGTCAGCTGAAGATACTGATTTCTCAAATTCCCCCAACTTGATAAAGCATTGTTGCAACTTATCAAGAAGGATTGTTTCTTCTTCAATCCAAATCACGGATGATTTTGGCAATACTTCAAGAAAAGATACTTTGTCCTCACTATCGAATCTACTATTGACATTTGGTATCAATGAAATCTTTTTCAAGTTATTTATTGATAATTGTGTCGTTGGATCAAAATGCCTAATGCTCTCCACCTCATCATCAAAAAGCTCTATTCTGAAAGGCCAATCATTTGCATAATTGAAAATATCAATTATCCCTCCACGTATCGAAAACTGCCCGGGCTCATATACATAATCAACTCTTTTAAAATCGAATTCAACAAGCACACTAATCATGGTATCTACATCGAGAGATTCATCAATAGTAACCACAATTTTGTGCTCTTCCAAAATCGAAGGTTTTATCACTTTTTCAAAGATAGCCTCCGGATAGGTAACAAGGATTTTGATTTTGTTATGGTCTGAATTAATCCTGTTTACTATCTCTGTCCTCTCTTGAACATTATTGTTGTTAAGCTCTTCAAATATCATTGGTCTTTTGAAAGAATCCGGAAAGAAGCCAATCTCACTTTTATCCATAATATTTTGCAAGGTATTGTAAATGTATGCAGCATTCTCTTTGCTGTCTGAGACATATAAGCTCAGATTTTTTCTATCTCCGGATAGAGTGGAAAGGGCAAAATACGGCATGTCTCCAGAAAAACCTTTGAGATGAATTCTACCTGAAGTATTACTTTCCAATAATGTTTTTAGCCTCTTAATTTGATTGCCAGACTGGAATCTTTCAAGCAAATTGTCCAAATTACTCACAGCACAAAGGTAGTAAATTCTATCAAAAGACAATAAGTGTCTTTTTATTATTTTGATTTCAATAAAATATTTTTAGTCAAAATGCAGCATTTTTGTATATCACGACATCTTACCTTTGTATTATATCGTAATTTCAAAAAATATCTGTTATCGTACATACACTTTATTTATTTAAACAAAACAATATATATGCTGTTGAAATAATTGGCTTGGTAAATCGTTGTTTTTTGTATTGTTTGATATAATTTGGTACAAAATTTTACGTTTAAGCATATTTAACTTAGCTTTGTGAAATTTTACTAAAATAAAACGTATATTTGCATTGTAAATTAATAAAATAGATATTATAAATAATAATAAAGTATGAATTTAAAGGTTTTTAAAATATCGGCTGTTTTAATATTTTTTAGTTTTTCTTTTTCAATAAACCTTTCTGCTCAATGCAATAATGATGTAGGAACAATTAAAGGAATAAAAGCATTTCAAGGTCAAAGCACTAAACATGATTTGACAGATACGATATTCTTATGTTGGAGAGATAGATTTTTATTGGAACACAACAATGATTTTGATTTGCAAAGTGACCCGGATCCTGTTACACCTGCGGGAATCGGTTATTGCTGGTATTCAGATAAACCTGTGAAGACAGGTACTACTGTAGCTGACATAAAACAAGATAAAGATTTTAAATTGTGGAGTGATCTGACAAATCTAATTGTAAGTGCAGGAGATTATAATGGTGATATTGAATTTGAAAATGGATATTTTTCAGGAACAAAATCATTTAATGAATATGTGAATACTGTGGGTGCACCTCCGACATTGATGTATTATGCTCCTATTACTTATGATGTCAGAAAAGGGAATAGAGGATATTATGAAAACGGAGGCAATTGTGTTAATGTAGGTGTTGATCAATCATTTCCGGTCGTATATCTAAATCCTATTAAAATTTCGGATATTCATTATGATGTTGACGGAGATTCATTAAAAGTCAGTTTTATTGTCAAAGGAGGAATCCCCGAATACTATAAGACCCAAGGAAAAACTGTTAATTATAGTTATATAGAAGTTTATGATTACGATTATAGACAAAATACAAAAGGTGAGATACTAACTTCAAATTTTTCTCATGGTGATAGAGTGACAGTAAAACTTCCCTTCCTAGGTGATTTTAGTGTTTTTATCGAGGATGGATATTCTTGTAACAACACAAATAGATTGGTTGTAGCAGATGCTGATAATCCCGTAATGAAATTGGATACGACGTTCGGAAAAAAAGGAGATACCGTATGCGTAATGTTATCAGCAAAAAACTTTGTTGATATTGAATATACACTAGGGAAAGTTCAATACAATCCCTACGGCTTGGACTTTATAGATGATTTACCCAAAAATCAAAACATACTAAAGTTTGGATGGAGAGAGGACACCCCCGGAGTTATTGCATTATTTAGTGATCAAAAAGCAAGTTTTAATTCTGAGAAAGATTTAGTTCCTATTTGTTTTGAACTTATAGGAGAACCGGGGGAATGTTACCCCATACTACTATCAAAATTTAATCTTGTATCTAATGAAGTTGATTTATGGCCATATCTAGAACCGGGACTGATTTGTATTGATCCGCCTGATGGACTATATGCCAGTGCGACTCATTGCGGTGCAGACAATGGTGTCCAGGAAGCATCTTTAACATTTAAAGTTTTCAATGGTGTACCACCATATACTTATGTCGTAAAAGATGGAGCAAATATCATTGAAACTGGTTCAATTGCTGAAGCAAAACAAAAAACAACCGTTTTAGGTTTGTTACCGAACAAGACATACACCATTGAAATTACAGATTCTAACAATGACACCTACTCATTGGATGAGTTTGTAACTACCATAAAGCCATTGGTATTAAAAGATTTTAATGTTACTCCTGACCCCTGTTTTGGAGCTCAAGAGGGACAAATATCTCTAAGTGTTGACGGATTTGGCGTAAACTATAAAACTAAATGGTCAAATGGCGTATTCGACAAAGATACAATTTCAGACTTGTCCAACGGGTATTATGGTGTTACGCTTACCTCTGATACAGGATGTGAGACAGATACGTTTGCTATATTAAATACTGAGAGGCTAAGTGCTGAAATTGAAATTTTGGATAGTTCAAACTGTGTTGGAGATCTCAATGGAAGAATCAGAGTCACACCTATGGGAGATATCGTTAATCCTGTAGATGGATACTCAATAAAAGTTCAATCCGGATCTGATCTATACTTCCAAAACACTTTTGGCTCTTCAACATTTGACAATTTGAGTGGGGGTGTAGTGAAGATACAAGTCAATACCGATTTAAATAATTATCCTGCATGTAAAGAAGAGTATGAAATAGAAATTCCGGTTAGATATAAAATGGAAATAAACAAAACTTCAATTGATGTGCAGTGCAATGGAGCTAAAGATGGCAAGGTGTTATACGATATTGACCTAAAGGGATTTGATAAGGATAATTTTCAAATTAACTACACGTATTTCCCTTTTCCTACCGCCAATAAAATTGATGCTAATACTATATTAATTGAAAATATGAGTGGAACGATGCAGATTTTTACTTTTACTGATTCTATAACCGGATGCAGTATAAAGGATACTGTAGATTTAAATGAACCCGATGCTATTCAATGGTCTCCGGTTGATAAAACCTCCGCTAGATGTATCGAAGACGGAAGTGCTTGGGCTAAAATCACTATTACAGCAGGAGGAGTACTACCAATTAAGCTAACCGGAATCGGAAGTGATGTTGTTGTAAATAATTATAATGAAACACATCAATACAATAATTTAAACCCCGGAGATTATATAGTTAAGGCTATTGATGCTAATGGCTGTGAGCAAGATATTGATTTTACCATTGAATTAGTTCCCGGAGCACTAAAGATAGATACCATAAAATATGATTTATTATGTAATGCTGGAGCCACAACCGATATTATTGTTGAGGCCAGCAATACTTCAGGGGGGTTAAAGTACAAATGGACAAAAGACGGTTCACCAATAGGTGATAATTCTAGTACTTTAACTAATGTAGCTGAAGGAATTTATATTATTGAAGTTAGTGACAATGCTTGCACTGTAAAAGACACGATAGAATTAACAGCAGGAAAAGCTTTTGAATACACTTTTGATAGTATGAAAGCTGAATGTGCTGAGGGGGAAACAGGTGGATTCTTAGGAAGAGCGTGCATCAATGTTGATATAGATGACTCAGGATTCAAATACAACTGGAGTAATGGAGAAAACACTAAATGTATTACAGATGTAGGTGCAGGGACTTATGTGGTCACAGTAAGTTATGGCAATGGATGTGAGACTATTGATTCTGTTGAGGTGGAAGGTTCTACTCCTATTGAGACTGAATTTTTGGATCTTAGTGGTGTGAGTTGTAATGACGGACAACATTCTGATGGTAAAGTCATAATCAAAGCTAGCGGTGGTGATAATACAACCGGAGTGTACAAATTTGTATTTGATACAGGTAGTAGAACGGGTAGTATTGTATCATTTGATAATTTACCAGCCGGTAAAAATCATTTTGCTGTATCATATAACACTATTGCCGGAAATACATGTTCAAAAGAAGATTCATTTGAGATTGGCATCCCCGACAAGCTGGAAATTGATAAAGTTGAGCTATTCAAGCCAAGCTGTTTTGGTGACTGCAATGGAAAAGCAATAATAAATGCAAAAGGAGGAAATAATACAGCATATTTTTACAAATGGCAAGAAACAGCTGAGATTGGTGCAATAGGAACAGGATTGTGTGCAGGAACTTACCATATTGAGATAAAAGACGCAAATAATTGTACCATAATTGACTCTATTACTATGGTTGAACCTGAAAAATTAGTCGCTGAAATAGACTCTTTTAACACTAAAGATGTCAATTGCTCAGGCAATAATTCAGGACAAATTAAAGTAAAATTCTCAGGAGGTAATACAGATGGGAAATATTCATTCAAATGGAATCCTGATGTATCTGATACTAACCTGGCAGATAATCTAGCTAAGGGGGTTTATACGGTAACAGTAACTGATTATAAAGGTTGTGAAGCTTCTGTCGGTTATGAAGTAAAAGGACAAGCACCTTTAGTCTTCGGAGTATTGCAGCAAGATACAATAAAGTGTTTTGGTGATAAGACCTGCATATATTTAGATACGGTTTATGGTGGAGCAGGTCCGGCATACTCGTTTAGCATCAATGGAGGATCAATATATAATTCGGACGATTGCGCAGAAGTATATGCAAGCGAAGAGCCTTATTTGGTTACAGTATTTGATGCAGAAGGATGTAAAGAAGAAAAAGAAATTCTCATCACTCAGCCCGACGAAATAATTGTTGACTTAGGCAATGATTTAGAATTGGATCTAGGAGATTCAAAGACGCTTCATTTAAATACAAACACTAGTATTTCTAGTGTCAAGTGGGTAATAGATACTTTTTCTATCAGTTATAAATACCTTAACGACTTGCATAGTGAACTTGAGATTAGTGCACTAAAAAACAGCACTATAAACGCAACGATAAAGGATTTTAATGGCTGTGAAGCAACAGGAGAAGTAAATGTATTTGTAAACACATTTAGAAATGTTTATATTCCAAATATTTTTACTCCTGATGGAGATGGTCTAAATGAAGAATTCAAAATAACAATAGGTAAAGGAATTAAAAAAATCAATTATTTCAAAATATTTAATAGATGGGGAGAATTGATGCATATTGAAACTAATCTTCTACCTACATCCGGCAATGTTGGCGCATGGGATGGTACTTTCAAAGGCAAGAGAGTAAATCCCGGTGTGTATGTTTATTTAGTGGAAGTTGAGTTTTTAGACAATCGAAAGATATTGTACAGAGGGGCAGTAACAGTAATAAGATAGTACCATTTTGATATAAAATTGATACTACTTGTACTTCATATTTAGAAAGTCCTTTCTTTTGGATTCTTCCATTTTCTCAATTGCATACCTTAGGGTAGTGCGTGGTAAATGAGTGTAATGTTGCAAAAGGAAATCTTCGATTATATTTGGTTCTCTTTTCCAAGATTCTCGGAGCATCCATCCAATGGCTTTATGCATTAGATCTTCCTTATCATGCAAAAGCTTTTCGGCAAGAGCAATAGTAGGAAATACATCTGACTTACGTATAAAAGCCCAGGTAGCTACCATTGACATTCTGCGATCCCAAAGAGAGTCAGAAGAACTAAGGCTTTCAAGTAAATCCAATTTGAAGATATCATTTAAGATAGTGTTGCCCAATATATAATGAACTGATACATCAACCAAATCCCAGTTATTGACCCCCTTTCTGTTTTTAAGATAAAACTTTGCTATTTTTTCCAGTTGCTCTTTATTGTATTTCCTTGTAGCAATTTTGGCATTTTCAGTAAGGATCAGGACACCCGCCATCCTTACTTCATGAAGAGGAGAATTTAACAAAAGCTCAAGTTCCACATATTCCAGATTCATATGCGACTTTATGACTTTTCTGATATCAGGCATCGAAACACCGATAAATATATCACCTTCACCATACTGCCCTTTGCCTGTTTTAAAAAACCATTCATTGGCTTGCTTTCTTTTTGCAGAAGCAAACTCTTTTAATTTTTTTTCAATATTTTTAGCAGATAACATTTCAAACGATTGTTAATCCATCTCCTTTGCTATTTCGATAATCTTGTAGACTTCGATTTGATCTCCAACTTTTATATCATTATAGTTTTCAATGGTCAAACCACATTCCATACCAGCTTTAACCTCTTTAGCATCATTTTTAAATCGTTTTAATGAGCTTAAATGAGCTGTTTGTGATTCTTTCATAGGATACACAACAATACCCTCTCTTATTAATCTTATTGAAGAGTTTCTTGTTATTTCTCCTTCCTGCACATAACATCCTGCTATAGTACCAATCTTACTAATCTTGAAGATATTTCTAACCTCAACTAATCCTGTGATTTTTTCTTCTTCAGTAGGAGTAAGCATCCCTTGCATGGCTAGTTTTACTTCATCAATCGCCTTGTAAATAATAGAATAATGTTTGATTTCAACTCCATCTTTTTCGGCTAGTTTTCTAGCATTGGCAGATGGTCTAACTTGAAATCCAATTATAATAGCATCAGAAACAGTAGCCAATAATACATCTGACTCAGATATCTGTCCAACACTTTTGTGAATGACATTGACTTGTAATTCAGGAATAGACAATTTAATCAATGAATCGGATAAAGCTTCAGCTGTACCATCTGTATCAGCTTTTACAATCAAGTTCAATTCCTTAAAGTTGTCCAATTTAAGTCTTCTTCCTATTTCTTCCAAACTTACACGTTTCTTTGTTCTTGTCAACTGTTCTCTTGCTATAATGGATCTTTTTGTAGCTATATCCTTAACATCTCTTTCGTGTTCATATTCTTTAAATACTTCTCCGGCTTGAGCAGCTCCATTCATACCTAGCACTTTAACAGGTGTTGAAGGTCCTGCAGCTTTTATTTTCTTTCCTGCTGCATTGAACATAGCTTTTATCTTGCCGTAATAATGACCTGCAAGAATAACAGAACCAATTTTTAATGTTCCTTTTTGTACCAAAATATTACTGATATAACCCTTACCTTTATCTAGTGTTGCTTCGAGGACTGTACCTAGTGCCAGTCTATTAGGATTGGCTTTAAGTTCAAGTATTTCTGCTTCTAAAAATACTTTTTCCAATAATTCTTTGACTCCCTGACCTGTTTTAGCTGATATATCCTGAGATTGGTATTTTCCTCCCCACTCTTCTATCAATAAGTTCATTGATGCCAATTCTTGCTTTATCCTTTCCGGATCAGCTCCGGGCTTATCAATTTTATTGATTGCAAATATCATTGGTACTCCTGCGGCTTGTGAGTGACTTATTGCCTCTTTTGTTTGAGGCATAATCTTATCATCTGCTGCTATAACTATTATTACAAAGTCAGTTACTTTAGCTCCTCTAGCTCTCATTGCAGTAAAAGCTTCGTGACCCGGAGTATCGAGGAAAGTGATTTTTTTACCTTCTCCCAAATTGACTTCATAAGCACCTACATGCTGTGTTATACCTCCTGCTTCACCACCAGCCACATTGGTCTCTCTAATAAAGTCAAGCAAAGAAGTTTTACCGTGATCGACATGACCCATTACAGTAACAATAGGCGCTCTGGGCACTAAATCTTCTTCGTTTTCATCATCATCTTCAAAGTCATCATCTATTTCATCTGCACTTATAAATTTAACTTCAAAATCAAATTCATCGGCTACCAATTCTATAATATCACTTTCTATTCTTTGATTGATCGATACTATTACACCCAGATTCATACAAGACATTATAATATCTGTTACCGGTATATCCATCAGATTTGACAATTCAGATACACTGATAAACTCACTTACCTCAATAACATTTGTTACTGCATTTTCCTCCACAGTATTCTTTTCTCTTTTAATTGCTTTGCTTTCTCGTCTTATCTTAGTCCTTCTACTCTTACCTGTACCACCGGATTTGAGTTTGGCCATAGTAGCCTTGATTTTATCTTCGATTTCTTTTTCAGAAATTTCAGTAACCTCTTCTTTCTTTTTACGATTTTTATTTTGATTTCTTAAAACCTGATTTGGATTAATCTTTCTTCTCTTTCTTTTTCTTCTACCCTCATTTCCACCTTCAGTTTTTTTAGTTTCCTTGCTTTTGTCCGCAACAGTTTTTGCCTTGGTTTTTTTTCTGGTTTCAAATTTTGTTATGTCAATTTTACCGAGTTTTTTCAACCCTTTTAATATAGGTGTTTCAGACCTCATCATTTCTATTTTCTGAGGTTCATCTTTCTTAATGGACTCTTTTTTCGGTTTTGCTTCTATCTTTTTCTTTTCAACAACAGCCTCTTTCTTTTTGTCTACTTTTTTCTTTTCTATAACTTTGGACTTTTCTTCAGCCTTAGGTGTTGTCTTTCCTTTCTTTTTAGGCTTTCTACTCATCTTGTCCAAATCAACTTTGCCCAATACTGTGAGTCCCGGTTTTAAAGGATCTTTTTCCTGTTCTACCTGTTCATCCTTAGACTCAACTTTATTTTCTACTGTATCAGATTCTTGTTTCTCTACAACTTCTTCTTCTTCAGGCTTTTCTTCCTTAGCTTTTTCTGCTACTTCTACTTTTTCTACTTCAGGCTTTTCTTCTTTTGCTTTCTCTGCTACTTCTACTTTCTCTTCTTCAGGCTTTTCTTCAGGTTTCTTCTCTATTTGCACTTTTACTTCTTTAGCAGCTTCCTTTTCTTTCTTTTGCTCCTCTATTTTTTCTTTTGCTTTCACCTCGTCTTCTTTTCTTTTTCTTCTTTCGGCAAGTAAAGCTTCTGCCTGTTCTTTTTCTGCAATAGAATTGCTAAATCTTCCGATTAACATATCATACATCTCATCGGAGATTTTTGCTGTTGGTTTATTTACAATCTCAATATCTTGCGAATGCAAGTACTCTACAATTGTACTCGTTCCAACATTTAATTCTTTTGCAATTTTAAATAACTTATACGCCATTATCAATATTTAATTCTATATTTTGTTAAAGGTTTAGCTCCTTAATTTAAATCCATAAAAAAATCTAATCATTTTTTGAAAAAACACTAGCTTTCTTCAAACTCTGACTGCAATATATTTAATACATCATCTATTGTTTCCTCTTCTAAATCTGTTCTTCTTGCAAGTTCTTCCCTGTTCAATTCCAAAACACTTTTTGCAGTATCACATCCAATATTTTTGAATTGATCGATGATCCACTCTTCTATTTCATCACTAAATTCATCCAAATCCACATCGTCTATTAAATTTTCATCAACTTCCCTATAAATATCAATTTCATAACCTGTAAGCCTACTTGCAAGTTTGATATTTGCTCCATTCTTTCCTATTGCCATCGATACTTGATCAGGCTTAAGATAAACCGCTGCTTTCATGTTTACATCATCAAGCTCTATCTTAGATACTTTGGCAGGAGTCAAAGACCGCTGTATATATAATATTGTATTGTTTGTAAAATTAATAATATCTATATTCTCATTTCTCAACTCACGAACTATACCATGTATCCTAGATCCTTTCATACCTACACAAGCACCAACAGGATCAATTCTATCATCATAAGATTCTACAGCGACCTTAGCTCTCACACCGGGTATCCTTACAATATTTTTAATGGTAATCAATCCGTCTTCTATTTCCGGAACTTCCTGCTCCATCAATTTTTCTAAAAATTTATTATCAGTTCTCGATATAATTATCATCGGGTTATTATTCCTCATCTCGACATACTTAATCACAGCTTTTATCATGTCACCCTTTCGGAAAAAATCACCTTTAATCATCTCATTTCTTGGCATAATCAATTCGTTATCTGTAGCATCATCTATTACCAACAAATCCTTTTTCATGATTTGACCAATCTCTCCCAAAACCAATTCTCCTGCTCTATCCTTGTACTTTTTGTACACTTCTTCTTTCTCTAGTTCTGTAATCCTTGAAACCAATGTTTGCCTGGCAGCCATAATAGCACGTCTACCAAAAGCTTCAACCTCTATTTGTTCATAACACTCCTCTCCAATCTCATAATCTTCATCAATTATTTGAGCTTCTGAAAAAGATACTTGAGTCAATTCATCCGTGACCTCTCCGTCAGGAACTACTTCTCGTACCTTCCACAACTCAAGATCTCCATTGGTGGTATTCACAATTACTTCAAAATTATCATCAGAGCCATACTTTTTCTTAATCAGTGTCCTAAAAACATCTTCCAAAACCCTAACTAATGTAGGTCTATCCATGTTTTTACCTGATTTGAATTGAGAAAACGATTCTATTAAATTCATTTCTTCTTTTTATTAAATTTTACAATAACTTTTGATTCGAGTATATCCTCAAATCTCAATTCTATTTTTTTTCTGTTTTTTTTATCATATTCTTCCAATTCTATGCCATTTTCGTCAACAGAAATCAATTTTCCTTTTATTACTTCTTCCTCTTTCAATTTCACCTTCAATTCCCTTCCAATATTTTTATTATATTGACGCCTCACCAAAGGCTTATCAAGACCGGGAGAAGAAACCTCCAAAGTGTATTTTTCACCTAAAATAAGTGACTCATCAAGATAATGTTCGATACGTCTACTCACGCTGACACATTTTCTAATCGGTACACCCGAATCACAATCCATATAGACTACAACTTTGGAATTTTTGCTTACAATTATATCTACAATATAACAATCTTCAAAACCTTCCTCTGTAAATTTATCTTCTATTATCGGTATTATTTTATCTTCTATCATATTATCTTTATAAAAAAGAGGGAGCAAATATGCTCCCTCTCTCCTTAATTCTTGCGCAAATATAAGGCTTTTTATATTTTTTTAGCAATAATTTGATAGTTTTTATTACTAAAGTTTTAATTTTGACGAATTTATAGTAAAAAACCCAAGAAAAATGCTAAATAAACTCAAAGAAACTGAAAAATATCTCAAATCAATGACCGATTTTAAACCTGATTTGGCTATAGTTTTTGGTTCTGGTCTGAGTAGCGAAGAGCTATTTGATGACATAGATATTAAAATACCATACAAAGATATTCCGCATTTCAAAGTTAGTACCGTACAAAACCATAAAGGAGAATTAGTGATAGGTAAAAGAAAAAACAAAACTATTTATCTTTTCTCCGGTAGAATGCATTATTATGAAGGATATTCGGCTCAAGATGTTACTTATCCTATTAGAGTAATGCAAATAATGGGGGCAAAGAATTTGATATTGACAAATGCCGCTGGTGGTATAAATCCTGATTTTAATGCCGGAGATGTTATCTTGCTAAAAGATCATATAAACATGATTCCCGATCATCCTTTGAGGGGATCAAATATTGATGCATTGGGAACAAGATTTCCGGACATGTCAAATGCGTACAATGCTAAAATAAGAAAACAATTTTTGGAAATAGCAAAAAAAATAGATTATAATTTAAAGCAAGGGATTTATCTTGCGCTACAAGGACCTAGCTTGGAAACACCCGCCGAATACTCAATGATATATCGTATGGGTTCAGATTTGATTGGAATGTCAACGGTATTTGAGACTATTGTGGCAGTCCATGGGAATATGAAAGTTACCGGCTTTTCTATGGTATCAAATGAATGTTATCCACCGGAAAGAATTAAGGAAACCTCTCATCAAGACGTAGTGAATAAAGTAAAAGAGTCAGAACCGATTTTAATGAATCTTTTAAGAGAATGGATTGATAACTATCTGTAAGTTTTATGTATACTTCTCGACAACTAAAGTATGAAATACATTATTGGAATCATACGTTTATTATGTCAAAATCTATATTTTATTGACAATGACAGATTAGTTAGTGTCTGTCTATAAAGTGCTTGATTTTTGAAAAATAATTCTTTTTCTATTTCACCCTCTTGATAGAGGTTTGGTATAAAAGAATCATATATTTTGAAGGAATAGTGGCGCTATTTCAAAAAATATTGATAAATTTTAATGCAAAAAGAACGTTTTTCAGCCAAAATGATTCTATCTGTGTAGTTACATGATATCGCAAAAAGTTTACTTTTCAATTTTAATGACTTTGTGGACAGACACTAAATAATATAAATACGAGTTGCACCAATTAATATTAATATTTCAGATAATAATAGTTATATTTCCAAGATGAAATAACAATATCATTATTCAAACCTTGAATTTCCTATTATTTTAATGGATTTGGATTAATTATCTTACTTTTGCAATTCAAATAAGTGAATTTAAAGATGAATTACCTGCTATTAGAAAATGTAACCAAGTCCTATGGAGAAAAAATCCTATTTGAAAATATAAATTTTAGTATTAATAAAGGGGACAAAATCGGATTGATAGCAAAAAATGGTAGTGGAAAATCAACTCTGCTTCGTGTTATATTTGGAGAGGAAAGTCCGGAAGGAGAAAATGCAAAAATAATAATCAACAAAGACATCAGACTTGCTTTTTTGAAACAAGAGCCTGTTTTTGCTGAAGAATTTAGTGTCTTAGATGCTGTTTTCGATACAGATGACCCAAAAATTAATGCAATAAAAGAATATGAACTTGCAGTCATTAGAAATGACAATATTACTTTAGATTCTGCCATTGCTAAATTAGAAAACCTAGGGGCGTGGAATATTGAAAACAAAATAAAAGAAATACTATTTAAACTAAAAATACCACAACTTGATAAAAAAATAAAAGAACTGTCAGGTGGACAAAAAAAACGTGTTGCTCTCGCGAAAATAATCGTCCAAGAACCGGATTTTTTAATCCTGGATGAACCTACCAATCACTTAGATATTGATATGATTGAATGGCTTGAAAGTTATCTCGCCAATAAGAAAATCACGCTTTTCATGGTAACTCATGATAGATACTTTCTTGAGAATACATGCAATAGAATTGTCGAATTGGATAGAGGAGTGCTTTTTTCATACACAGGAAACTATGAAAGATACCTTGAAAAAAAGGCGGAGAGGATGCATAATGAGTCTGTAACAACCGACAAGCTAAAAAAACTATACAAAAAAGAACTTGAGTGGCTAAAAAGACAACCCAAGGCAAGAACAACAAAATCAAAATCTAGAATAGATAGAGCGAATGATATTGGAGAAAAAGCAAGCAAGGCTATTTACAATGATTCCATCAGTATCAATATCGAGACTCAAAGATTGGGTGGCAAAATCCTTGAATTGTATAATGTAAAAAAAGCTTTTGGAGATATCAGAATATTAAATGATTTTAGCTACAAGTTCAAACGATTTGAAAAGATAGGTATAGTGGGTGATAATGGTGTGGGTAAATCAACTTTTATCAATATAATCACAGGGCTAGTAAAACCTGATAACGGTAAGATTGTTATCGGAGAAACGGTTTATTTTGGTAATTTTTCACAAGGTGGCCTTGTTTTAACCAAAGATAAAAGGGTATTGGAAGTGATAACCGACATTGCTGAATACCTCCCAATGTCTAATGGTAAAAAATTGACAGCAGAACAATTACTGGAACGATTCCTCTTTTCTAGAAAACATCAACAAGTATATGTATCACAACTCAGCGGAGGAGAAAAAAGAAGATTGCAGCTCCTTACGGTATTGATGCGTAACCCCAATTTCCTCATTCTGGATGAACCTACCAATGATCTGGATATTGTTACCCTGAATATTTTGGAAGATTACTTGATGGGATTCAAAGGTAATTTGATTATTATTACTCACGACAGATATTTTATGGATAAGCTGACCGACCACCTTTTTATTATGGATGGCAAAGGTCACATCAAGGATTTTAACGGCACCTATACAGAATATAGGGCCACTCAAAAATCTAATTTGTCAAAGGAAATAGATGACAACAAAAAACAATCTGTCGAAGATAAAAATGCTCTGAGAAAGGAAAAGAAAAAGATCGACAATGAAATATCCAGAATCTTGAGAGAAATAGAAAAAAAAGAAAAAGAAAAACAGAAAATGCATCTGTTTTTTGAAGCAAACTCAGAAGCAAATCCGGCGAAAATAGCCGAAATGGGAAAAAACCTAAATGTTCTGGAAAGTGAAATCTTAAATCTGGAAAATCATTGGGAAACACTAATGGAAAAATTGGAAAGTTATGGATAATATATGATTTTTAAATCCTTGCAATTTTACAATATGTATTGCTATAACTTCTTCCTGTTTTAATATATAATATCTGAAAGAAAACACTATAAATTTGAAATATTATGACAAATACAAAATACGATACCATAATAATAGGTTCCGGAATTGGAGGGTTAACCACAGCAGTATTACTCTCTAAAATATACAATCAAAAAGTTCTTGTTTTGGAACAGCACTTTGTTCCCGGTGGACAAACTCACGAATTTTCAAGAGTGAAAGATGGTCAAAAGTTTTCATGGGATGTGGGAGTACATTATGTTGGAGAAATGAAAAAAGGTTTGTTGCCAAGAAAGATTTTTGATTATATAACAGACAATAGGTTGGAATGGAACAAAATGCCTCATTATTTTGAAAAATTTGTTTACCCTGACTTCAGTTTTAAACAACCTGCTAATCCAAAAGAATTTCAAAAATCTCTTATTGAGCAGTTTCCAACTGAAGAGAAGGGAATAAAACGCTACTTCCTCGACATCAAAGAAGTCGCCAAATGGTTTCAAACATATATGATGGGCAAAGTGATGCCGTCATGGGCTAATAGCCTTATTGGGTTTTTCAGAAAAGATAATTCAAAATTGGCTCTTTCCACTACAAAAGAGTATTTAGATAGTATAATAGAGGATGAAAAATTGAAAGCACTTTTGACTTCGATTTGGGGTGATTATGGTACGCCTCCTGAAAAAAGTGCATTTATTATGCATTGTTTGGTTGTAAGGTCATATTTATACGGTGGGTATTTTCCTGTAGGTGGTGCAAGCTCTATTGCTAAAAACATGATTCCTATTATTGAAAAAGGTGGAGGAAGTGTCAAAACAAACATCAATGTTGAAAAAATAATAATCAAAAACAATAAAGCAATTGGAGTAAAGGTAAGTTATAAAAAAGAAAGCATGGAACTTTTTGCAGATAGGATAGTTTCAGATGCGGGAGCTTTTAATACATACTTGAAGCTGATACCACCCATTGTTGATATCCCTTTCAGGGAAGAGATAAAGAATGCGATGAGTGGGTTTTCGACAAACACATTATATCTTGGACTAAAAGATAGCCCATCAAAATTGGGTATCAAAGGAGAAAACCATTGGATTAATACATCTTATGACCACGATAAAACTTACGAAGAAAGTGGTAAAACCGGTGACATACTTTCGGCGTTTATTTCATTCCCTTCGATGAAAAATCCTTTGGCAAAAACACATACTGCTGAAATAATTAGTTTTTCCCAATATGATAGTTTTAGTAAATGGAAAGACACCAAATGGATGAAAAGAGGAGATGATTACCTCAAATACAAGGAAGAATTATCATCAAAGTTATTGGATTTCGCAGATAAGTATATTCCCGGGATCAAAGAACTTACGGTTTACACGGAGCTGTCAACTCCATTAACCATGGAGTATTTTACAAAATGGGAAAAAGGTAGCTTTTATGGTGTTCCTGTAACTCCTGAAAGATATAAACACAAGTGGATATCACCAAAAACACCCGTAAAAAATCTGTACCTAACGGGAAGTGATGCGGGTTCTTTGGGTGTTGTTGGAGCAATGTTTGGAGGAGTATCAAGCATAGGTGCTATAAAAGGAATAAGTGGTTTTATTAAAGTAATGAAGATGGCAGGACGATAAGTGTTAAGAAAGAGAGCAAATCTAATATCGCCTTCGTCTTCTACCTCCGAATAAATCGCTTAGACCTCCACCTTGTCCTTGCACAAGTTCACCCTTTTTATCAAAATATTTTTTTGCGTAAAGACCATAAAGCAGACCAAATGCAAATCCTCCGATATGAGCCCAGTGAGCCACACCTCCTGTGTTTGGATCAGCTCCTAATGATGAAAATCCGTTGAATAATTGCATAGCAATCCAAATACCTAAAAAAATTATTGCAGATAAATAAAAAGACCTGAAGAAATACAAGACAAGAACTTTTACTCTTGATCCGGGAAACATGACTAAGTATGTCCCCATCACTGCAGAAATCGCACCACTTGCACCTACACTAGGTATTTCGCTTTGGGTATTTAAAAGCACATGTATTACAGATGCCGCAATTCCCCCTCCTAGATAGAATAAGAGGAACTTAATATTACCGATAGAGGATTCTATATTATCAGCAAATATCCATAAAAACACCATATTGCCTATTAAATGCATCCAGCCTCCATGTATAAACATATTGGTGAAAAGTGTAAAATAATCTTGACCATGGACTATTTCAGTCGGTATTGCTCCATATTCATTGATAAATCCATTGAGATGGTGGCTGGATTGCAGATACATCTCATAAAAGAAAACCAATGTATTAATAGCTATAAATGCATAACTGAATATGGGCTTGTATCCACCCTTTATCTGATCGTCACCAATTGGAAAAAACATAAAACAATAGATTTTTTAATTTTAAATAACCAAATATAAGTTTAATTATTAAAACGGATGCTTTTTAACCTAAATAATTTCAGAACAATAATTATCATAATTCAAAAGACCTCATATTTTCTAGCAAACACTATAGTATCTGTACATAAAGTCATTAAAAATAATCTTATTGCAATATTTCTAATATTTTTTCATATGAACGTCCATTTGTGGAAATGGAATTTCAATTTTGTTTTTAATAAGCTGTTTGTTAATCGCTCTTCTAATGTCGCTTTTAATTTTTCCCACCCTAAATATTTCTTTACTGAAAAAATATAACTCAAAGTTCAATGAAGAATCACCAAAATCAGAAAATCGTGCTTCTGCAAGATTTTTATCAATTACTTTAGGGTGTTCCTTTACACAATTTTCAAGGATATCAATGACCAATTCAACATCACTACCATAAGCAACTCCCACCTTTATATTAAATCTTATTTTTTTATCTTCCTGATGTGTCCAATTTATCACTTTATCTGTGACGATCTTTGAGTTTGGAATACTAATTGACACACCATTCTGATCTGTACCTTCAGTCGTTCTTAATCCTATATTGTTTAAAACCATCAATCTGCCTTCTATTTCCAACAAATCTCCAACCTTTGTTTTTCCTTCAAAAAGCAATATAATACCTGAAATAAAATCATTGAAAGTTTGTTGAAGTCCCAGACCAATCCCAACTAATAATGCGGCAGATCCGGTTAATAATGCGGACACCTTTATTCCGAGCAAATTCAATATCAGGATAAGTGAAATCACCCATACTATATAACTAATGATTTTGATAACTGTATAAAAGTCTTCCTGTCTTTCTCCTTTCAACTTGCTTATTTTAAGCAAAGTTTTTCGTATGACAGACAAGAAAATTTTTGTGAGTATTATTATTACTAAAATACTGATTAAATTTTGAACAGTTATGCTATATTCACCGATTTCAACAAGTTTATATCCTATTATTTCTTTAATCACTTTTTTTCTTTTTCCAAATATAAGACATTTTAAATTATTACAAGGTATTTAAATCCAAAAACTGGACTTCCTTTCATTTTTTTGATATATTTGTTTTAATTAAATTATAAATCAGGAAATCATTTTTAATGAAAATAGATAAAAAAACAGTTATGTAGAATGGCTTGAGGTTTTATAACAGGAGAGTTGTCAATTGGAATTGTTGATTTCAGGATTTGCTTTATATGACATATGGGCTAGTCAAGATATGATGAGGTAGCTGAAAAAATAGAATCAAAGAGAAATTCATCATGTGAATTTGCCATTTTGGGTTCTGAAGAAAAATTAATTTTGAAAAATATTAAGAATGCATTAAGAATCTATCTCGTTTTTATAAATTTTTTAATAAATTTTAGTAAATTTGAATTTGTTTTTAAAGAAAAAATGATGCTTGAGATATGGTTTATATTTAAAATAAGGCATATCAGTATTTTTTACTTTAAGAAAAAATGATATTTGTTAAATAGTTGGATTTAAAACAAATGATAAATAGTGTCTGTCTATAAAGTGCTTGATTTTTGAAAAATAAAGATTTTTGATGAGATTTTTATCTTTCTGAGGATTAGTGATGCCTTAGCATCACTAATTTGAATAAAGTAAGTAACTACACAGATAGAGTGCTTTTGAGATGAAAAAAATGTCTATTTTTGTTTTAAAAGAATCATATATTTTGAAGGAATAGTGGCGCTATTTCAAAAAATATTGATAAATTTTAATGCAAAAAGAACGTTTATCAGCCAAAATGATTCTATCTGTGCAGTTACATGATATCGCAAAAAGATTATTTTTAAATTTTAATGACTTTGTGGACAGACACTAAATAGTGTCTGTCTATAAAGTGCTTGATTTTGGAAAAATAAAGATTTTTGATGAGATTTTTGTCTTTCTGAGGATTAGTGATGCCTTAGCATCAGTAATTTGAATAAAGTAAAAATATCGCAAAAAGATTATTTTTAAATTTTAATGACTTTATGGACAGACACTAAATAGAATAATTGGAAATAAATTTTACAAATAACCCCCTAAAAAATATAAAGAATGTTTGGAAATAAAAAAGATGAAAATAAATCAAAACAGGTGAAGTCTACCCCTAGTTCAAAAGCAGGGTTGAATAGTTTAGTAGTCGGGACTTCCGTGAAAGGCGAAATTTTTGCTGAAAGCGATATTAGAATTGATGGCACTTTGATTGGTAAAATCGAGTGTAAAGGAAAATTAATTTTAGGAGCTGAAGGGCGAATTGATGGCGAAATAGTATGTCAGGATGCAATTATTGTAGGTACCATTAAAGGAAAATTGAAAGTAAATAATTTGCTTGTAGTGAAGGAAGCTGCGATGATTGATGGTGATGTATTTACTGATCAACTCAATGTAGAATCCGGAGCAGTATTCAATGTAAGTTGCGTCATGGGAAGTCAAAAGATTAAGACAATAAAAGGAGCCGTTTAATTAACCTCAACCATTGGTATGAATGATTATGCTAGATATACAGGTATGGCATTTGAGCTCTTGGCTTTAATACTGATAATGGTGTATATCGGCAAAAAAATTGATTCTTGGTTAGAATTTGAAAAACCAATAATGCTCGTGCTTTTAGTAAGTTTTGGAATGATAGGATATATGGTTAAGCTTTATTATCAAACAAGTAAAAAACAAAAAGATGACAAATAATCCTTTTTGGAAATATCTGGGATTTCTTTCGCTGGTTACTATTTTTTCTCTTGTCTTAATTTATCAGATAGAGGTATTCAAAAAGGATATATTATTATCCATTATCGGATTTGTGTTTATGGCTGGAGCTGCTGCAGGATTCTATTTAGCTGCGATGAGAGCCATTAAAAGCCCTAATAAAATGGCATTTATACAATTAGTTATGGTCAATGTTTTTTTTAAATTGGTTTTCATAATGGGCATTGTGGCTGTTTATTTTAAAGTCGTAAAACCTGAGAACAAATTGTTTATCATTCCTTTCTTGAGTATTTATTTTATTTTTACCATCTTTGAGACAATCTTTGTATATAAGATATCAAATAAACAAATGTAAAATGTCAGAATTTTTAGTAAAAACAAAAGACGGATTAGTTTTAAATGTAAATAAGGATGCTATTGACAAACTAGATGTCATCAAAAATAATGATGATTCCTATCATGTTATATTCAACAATAAATCATATATTGTGTCAATAGATAATAATGCTAATTGCAATTCTAAACACTTTGCCCTATCCGTAAACGATAAAGAAATTGAACTTGATATTAAAGACTCTCTTGACCAAATGCTTGACAAAATGGGGTTTTCAAATATAAAGAAAAAAGGCTCAGGAGAGATAAAATCACCAATGCCCGGTCTAGTGGTAAAAGTCGATGTAGAAATAGGACAAACTATTGAAAAAAATGACAATCTCCTTACCCTTGAAGCGATGAAAATGGAGAATCTCATCAAAGCACCGATCTCAGGAGTGATTAAATCTATTGATGTTGTCGAAGGCGAAGCAGTAGATAAAAATCAAATATTGATTGTCATAGGAGAGTAAGTTGTTTTACCAATTTGTTATTTTATAAATATATTTTTCCTTTACTGCTTAGTATTTAGCATCTAATTCCTGTGCAAATTCAAAATATATTGTATGTTCAGTAAAATACATCTATGACGTTTATAAAAAGGCAAATTGAGTATAAAATAAGACAAATTATTCTTGAATATCCAATACTTGCAATTACTGGGCCACGTCAATCAGGGAAAACTAATAGTTTTTCTATTTCACCATCTTGATAATGGTTTGCTTAAAGTATTATAAATACTATATCTTTTTATGTTCATGATATAAAAAAAATTGTATAATATCTGTTTCAATATTTGCAATATCGTTTTGTTTGTATATATTTGTACCGTATTTAATCAATATTAACAATGAATAATAAATATTTTAGTAGTTATCATTTCTCTTTTTATTTCAGTTTTTGGAATAAAACAGGGCTCTATATGGTATGACTAAATTAAAATAATACAATATCGAAGCCCTCATTTTTGAGGGCTTTTTTATTGTAAAAAAACACAAGGAATGAGTAAAAAAATAATCATACAAGGTTATCCGGGAGCATTTCATGAAGAGGCTGCAAACAATTATTTCGTAGGGGAGAAACTCAAAATTATACCGGCAATGACATTTGAGATTTTAGCAAATGAATTGGTGAATAATAAGGAAATTGACCTTGGAATAATGGCAATTGAAAATTCAATAGCAGGAAGTCTACTTCAAAATTATAGATTATTGAGAGAAAATAAATTTTTAATTACAGGAGAAATCTATTTAAGAATCAGGCACAATCTTATGGCTTTACCCGGACAGAGTATTACGGATATACGCGAAATAATATCACATCCAATGGCTCTTAATCAAAGTATGAGTTTTTTAAAGACTCTAAAAAATGTAAGGCTAATCGAAACAGAGGATACTGCTTTGAGCGCTAAAAATATATCCGATAAAAATCTTAAAAACATAGCTGCGATTGCAAGTGTTACAGCCGCTGACTTATATAATTTGGATATTCTAGCCGGAGGAATTGAAACCTCTGATGTTAATTACACAAGATTTTTTATTATTAAAAAAAATGGAGTTACACCTGATATTAGAGGAGACGAAAACAAAGCTTCAATATATATCAGAGTAAAAGATGAAAAAGGTAGCCTATTGAATGTGCTAAGTAAAATAGCTCAATACGATATGAATATGAGTAAACTCCAGTCATATCCTGTGTTGGGTTCTATTAGCGAATACTATTTTCATATCGACCTGGAATTTAATGATGTAGAGTGTTATATGAAATTGATAACCGAGTTGAAAAAATGTACAATTATGACTGAAGAACTGGGAGTATATAAAAGGCATAAGTTATTATTGGATAAAACAAATTGAAATGATAATAAAATCATCAAATAGGATAAAGCATATAAAACCTTACTATTTTGCCAGCAAGATGGCACAGATTTCAGAGATGAATTCTATAGGTATGGATGTATTGAATATCGGAATAGGCAGTCCCGATCTAGGTCCGGACAAAAGTATAATTGCCAAGTTGAATGAAGCGTCCGGTATTAAGACAAATCACGGATATCAATCTTACAAGGGCATTGAAGAGTTAAGGCAAAGCTTTTCTGAATGGTATCTCTCACATTTTAATACTCGGATAAATGCAAATGATGAAATTCAGATTTTAGCAGGTTCCAAGGAGGGTATAATGCACATCGCGATGAGCTTTTTAAATACCGGAGACAAAGTGTTAATCCCTGATCCCGGCTATCCTACCTATTCTGCTGCTTCACGTTTGGCTGGAGCTGAAATAATAAAATATAATTTGAAAGAAGAAAATAATTGGATGCCTGATTTTAAATCCATTGAAAGATTAGACTTAAAAGATGTGAAGATAATGTGGGTTAATTATCCACATATGCCAACGGGGGCAAAGGGAAGTATTGAACTGTTTCAGGAATTGATTTCTTTTGCCAAAAAGCATCAAATACTGTTGGTTAATGATAACCCCTATAACTTTATTCTCAATAACTCACCAATAAGTATTATGAACATCAAAGGCGCAAAAGAGGTAGCGATGGAATTGGTGTCATTGAGCAAAACATATAATATGGCGGGGTGGAGAATAGGAGCATTGATAGGGGCTAAGGAATATATTGATGAAGTTATAAAATTTAAAAGCAATATGGATTCGGGAATGTTCAAGCCTCTTCAATTGGCAGGAGCAAAAGCATTAAAACTTGACAAAAGCTGGGTCGATAAGTTGAATGATATTTATCTGAAAAGACGTGAAAAAGTATGGGAAATAATGGATTTACTAAATTGCACATATGATACTCAAAGCTCCGGAATGTTTGTTTGGGGCAAGGTAAAAAATAATAAAAATGATGAAGAATTAATTGAAAATATATTGCAAAAAGCTAGAGTTTTTATAACGCCCGGAAGAATATTTGGAGAAAATGGAAAAGGATATTTAAGAATATCTTTGACAAATAGTATTGATAAACTTCAAGAAGCTAAGAATAGAATAATAAAAATAATTTGATGCCATTTGGGGTTTATAAATTACCTGAATTTCAAAAATCGCCTGTGTTTTTTATCATTGCACTACAATAGTTTTTTTCAAGTAATAATGTTAAAATTAGTGGAAAAGGAAATAATAATAATACATTTGGTGAATTTTAGATTTTATTAAAATCGTGGCATAACCGGTTTTTTTAAACAAGTTAGTGTTTGATAATGTTTACTATTTTAAATCGTTTAAAATGAATTTTAGTACGACTACAGAATACGCTCTAAGAATCATGAGCTACATGAGTCTTGAAGAAAAACAATTGTATAAAGCTACAGATATCATTGAAGAATTGGCTATTCCTCACAGGTATCTACGAAAGTTGATGACTAAACTTTCTAAGAGTGATATTATAAAAAGTGTACAAGGCAAATATGGGGGATATATGATAGCGAGGGATTTGGAAGACATCTCACTTCTGGATATAGTCGAAGCTTCAGGTGAAAAAATCGACCAAAGTGAATGTTTTTTTGGATTAAAGAATTGTGCTTTTAGCATCAAATGTCAAATGCACCATAAATGGGGTGCTATTAATAAACAGATTCATGAAGTATTATCAACAACTACTCTTTTAGATATCAAAAAAAGCAACCCAAGGTTTTTAATTAAGGACTTTAATGAGTTTTCTTAACTGAATCAACCTGTGTTTGAATAGGTATCACTTAGTAGATCTCATTTTGTACCTATCTCCGGTTTCTTTAATAATCTCTTTGTACACTTCCTTACTATATCCCGGTTGATCAGGATATGCCGGAATGTTTTTTCCGTTTCCATTGTCAATAAACTTTTTCCCCTCTGTTTTTTTTATATTCCCATCGACAAATTTCACAAATAAAAATTTGTATAATTCTTTCCATATCTGCACAGTATTATCAGCTTGGGTAACAGAGTAATCAGTAATGTATTGAAGTCCAAGCTCTTTATCAACTTTATATAATTTATTTGCCGCTTCGGAAATTATATCTATGGATTTCATGAATTTATTCTCTATTCGTTCCTGCTCTTCCTTGACAAAAGGAGCTATATAACTGTACCTTGTGTAAGCAAGGTTTGATACCTGATTAAAGACCCAAAATGCAGCATCCGGCTCAAATTGCATCATATTACCAAAACCTTTTCTGTAAGATTTGGGCACAGATAGCACTCCGCAAAATATAGGATTGTAAACGGTAAAATACGAATCATCTACTCCAAACCAAAGAATTCCACCTATAGGATCTTCATAATTATTTCTTCCCTGTGCGACAAATGTAAAACCTGTTTGCTGAGTACTGGTGGATCTTTCATTAAAATACTCTACATCATCAACTTTCCATGTCAAACCTCTCCATCTATATGGTAATCCAAATGCTCCAGCTCCCGGATCATTGCGAAAATCCATTTTTGTGCCTTCAAAATGATCACCCATGAATGCAATCATGTTTTTGAGACTAATCTTCCTGTCAGGCTTGATGAATAATGGCATCCTGTTTTTTAGGTCAAAGCCCATAGCATAAGATTCGTACTTGTCCATATCACTATTGACTTGTCTGAACATTGACCATACTCTTGATTCACAAAATCTAGCACCTCCAAAATCAACCGGTGCGTATACATCTGAAAAGCTAAAATCTTTTTTTCTTCCTTTGTAAAATCCATGTTGCATAGCAAAATCAATTACATCCGCTGCATAAACAGTATTGACCTTCGGGTCAAAAATTTTATCCAGTTCATCCGATGAAATACCCCCGTTTTTATACTTTAAAGGAAATTTCTGTATTCTTGCCTGATTTGCATGTGCACTTATATATCCATCAGGAATGAGCCTTGCTACCCATAGTGCCCCTTTACCAAATTCACCTTTACCAACCATTTCCATCACCCAAACTTCATTTTTATCCATTATTGAAAAAGATTCCCCATGACTTGCATAGCCGTATTCTGCCAATAATTCAGCGATTATTTTAACCGCTTCTCTTGCACTTTTTGATCTTTGAAGAGCAATGTACATAAGACTACCATAATCTATAATTGCATCTTTTTGGTGATGTAACTCTTTGAGCCCTCCAAAAGTGGTTTCGCCAATAGCCACTTGGTATTCATTCATATTTCCCACGACATTGTACGTTTCGAGTACCTGTTTGATTTTTCCAAGATATTTGCCAGAGTCCCAATCATAGATATCAAGCATAGTGCCCTCAGGATATGTTGCAGCAGGCCAATGATACAATTCACCATAAAGCGTGTGTGAATCCGCATTGTAAGATATCATTGTTGATCCATCATGGGATGCTCCTTTTGTGATTAAAAAATTTGTACAAGCCTGTGAAACAGAATAAGTAAAAAGTATTGATAAAGCTATAATTAATCTATTCATCTTAAATTTTGTTGTTGTTTTTTTGAATAACCGTGTAAAATATAAATAAATGTTGAAATGCAGGTAATAATTTGGTTAAAATATTATCACAATAAAACTAATGCCTGCATAATACCAATTATAATAAGATGACAATTATCTACTCATACCTAATCAATGGATTTTCATTATCAGTCGTGATTGACTTACAAGTTGTAAAAAAATTCTTATTTGAGAAAGTGGTGCTAAACTAAACTATGTCTATAAAGTGTTTGATTTTAAGTAGTTTCTATAGTAACAATTTCAACTATAAATTCCTAGTGAATATTTTTAAATGGCTGAAATTTTATTTACATTTGTGTTTCAAAAAATAATTTATGTCATCAACCAAAAAAACATTCTGCCCTGAGAAATTAAATATTGTATTATCTACTATTCCTAGTATTTATTTTTCCCCTGAAAGTAATAAAGGGAAATCGACTACAGACATGATATTCAATGCGAGTGTTGAAAAGTTATTTAAAAAATATTCAAATAGATACAACCAATTAATTAATAAAAACAACAATGGGGATAATGGTAATGGACAAACACGTGATGATCAAAATAATTTGTATTTTAAAGTGTTAAGATATCATATTTTTGGATCTTATGATATCGCATATATTACTTTAGCAGAATCTGATAAATTTGCTCAGACTATTTTTGCACCGTTTAATAACATACAGGGCATGTATGAATCTTCATATCAAATAATGTCAGGTATTACGTATCCAATTAATGCAGATTTTAACTTGAGTAAATGCTTTCGTAATTTAATTGATCGTACCTCAAAAAATTCTAGTAACGTAAAATCTAATAATGGAAAATCAGGCATTGACGAAGCATCTGTCTTTGTTACAGGAAAATATAAGTTTTGTATGATTACAAACCTTAAAATAAATCCTTGGCATTTGATTTGGGGAAATATGGATCATTTTGAAAAAATTGAGCATAAAATAAAAGAAATAATTTATAGGTGCTTTATTAAGGAAGATTGCAACTCTGCCGATTCTATTGAAGATAAATCTATCAACCAGTTTATATTAACTAGATCATTCTCTTGGAATGACCTTATACTTACCAGCTTCAATAATGATACTAATAAATTATTGAATTTAGTTTTACGTTTGAGGAGACTTAAACTTAAAGATTTATATGATGAGTCAACACTAAATACAATTATTGATACTTATAATAATCTAAATAATAATTTAATTGAAATTACTAATGAAGCAATAAAAAATAGTCATATTTTTGTGGAAACCCAGTCATATTTTGGTATAGAATATGATTATTTTAAAAATGGAAAGATTCAAAATGACGACAGTTTGCTTACACAAATA
>Ga0256833_1000207_pt1 | contig 46268 bp, 55 predicted proteins | sample 356284metaG_FD_190535 | JGI IMG/M metagenome (GOLD analysis project Ga0256833, IMG submission 190535) | Hydrothermal vent microbial communities from Mid Atlantic Ridge, Atlantic Ocean - 356-284 | ecosystem: Environmental > Aquatic > Marine > Hydrothermal vents | place: Atlantic Ocean: Mid... | reverse complement strand
AATAACAGCACTGTCATTGATTATCAGATAAAGGGGAAGGCTTTCGTAATAGCTGATGTACCGTCTTCTAAAACTCTCCCTTTCCTCCTCATCAAGGGACAGTATCTGACTGACAGTTTTCTGCATACCGTAGCTTATCTTTACTTTTTTACCTTTTAGCCATCTGTATAGTTTCAGATTGTGATTACTCTGAACTTCAAAAAACTTACCTTTTTCTTTCAGCTTAAAACATAGATTTACAACTTCAATATTAAAATCTCCCCTATCTACTGTATCGCCCACAGACACAATTAAAGTATCCTCCCCATACCGGGTATGTATCTGGTCTATCATATCTAAAAATTCGTAATAACACCCATGGATGTCTCCGATAACAACAAGCTGGGAATTTATGTTCAGTCTTATGTAGTTATCCATTTTTTCCCATTATCTGCAGCAATTTTCCTGTCCATAAGATGAGGAGAACAACAAGCCAGAAAACTATCACGAAAATAACGCCAAACTGAAATGTTTTAAAAAATATTACAATAAGCAGATAAAACAGATAGGGAATGGCAATCAGAGTAGCTACAAACGCTATCCCTACAAGTAGCAGCACGAAAAATGCCAGTATATACTGGGAAGGTGTTTTCTTGTTTTCTACAGGAAATTTCTTACTCATAGACCTTTATATGATTGTAAAGTGTGTCTCTTTCTACAGGAATTTTCCCTGCTTCTTTTATCAGTCTGACAAGCTTTTCTTTTTGCTGCTGTGTTGGAGATTTAGCCCCTGCAAAGTGGGCTATCTTTTCTTCCATTACTGTTCCGTCCATGTCATCTGCACCAAAGTTAAGGGCAACCTGAGCAATCTTTTCCCCTATCATAACCCAGTAAGCTTTTATGTGGGGAATGTTGTCCAGCAAAAGCCTTGATACAGCAATTGTTTTCAGGTCATCAACCCCATGGGTGTGTTCAGTAATGTTTAGCTGGTTATTCTCTGGCTGATACGCAAGAGGAATAAAACAGGTAAATCCACCTGTTTCCTCCTGTGCTTCTCTAACTTTTAGCATATGGTCAATTCTCTCTTCATAGGTCTCAACATGTCCATACAGCATGGTTACTGTTGAATGAAGGCCGAGTCTGTGGGCTGTTTTGTGTATCTCTAAATATTTTTTCCATCCAATCTTTATTGGAGCTATAATTCTTCTGACCCTTGGTGCAAATATCTCAGCTCCACCTCCCGGAAGACTTCCCAGACCAGCTTCTTTCAGTTTTGTTAGAACATCTTCATATGACAGACCAGATACACGGGAGAAGTAATCTATCTCAACAGCTGTGAATGCTTTTATGTGAAGCTTAGGAAACCTCTCTTTTAGCAGGGAAACCATCTTAAGATACACATCAAAGCTCCAGTCAGGATGAAGACCACCAACGATGTGAACCTCACAGGCTCCCTGAGAAACAGCATACTCAGCCTTTTTTATTATCTCTTCATAACTCATCTCGTACGCTTTCGGGTCGTTTTTATCCATTGTGGCAAATGCGCAGAAATTACAGTCTAATGCACATATATTTGTTGGGTTAATCTGTCTGTTTATCACAAAGTATGCATACTTTCCGTTTTTCTTTTCTGTAACATAGTTTGCAAGAGCTCCAACAGTCAGAAGGTCATCAGTCTCAAACAGTTTAATTCCGTCTTCAAGCGATAATCTTTTCTCTTCCAAGACCTTATCTATAACAGAAAACAAACTTTTGTCTGAAGAGAGGGAAACAATCTTTTCAATGTTTGCTGTCAGCATACTCTTCTCCTTGTTATATTTTTATACCTTCTTCTGTAAGCAGTTTGGCTAAATTAAACTTCAGATTATCAATAATCTCAACATCCTCATCCCAGTCTGATATAAACCACTTTTCCTTCTTTGTGGCTACCATAACTTTTTTGTCGTCTGTTGTATACCATATAACCTTTTTAACACCAGCATTTAAAAGGTCGTTAATCTTTTCTTTCATGTATGACAGCATCTCTCCAGAATATTTCCTTAAATCAGCCTTGGTATCTATCTCAATAACTACTTCTGGAGGAGTTTTTGCATATTTATCGTCTATCCCTTCCTTTAAAAGTTTTCGTTTATCAAATACGGCTATATCTAAGTTTCTCCAAGTCCTTGGTGCCCACTGAAAACCTGCTTCGTTTGTTAAAACTTCGTATCTTTCGTGGTTTAGTTTCTTTGCAAGATACTTTAATATTATCCAGATTAGCAAAGCCTGCAATTTACTACTCCCCATAACCTCCTCCAAGCTTTTCTCACCAGCTAAAACTTTGTCATAATCTCTGTAATATATAGGGGAGCCGTATCTCATCTCATATATAAGATCTCTGGGAACAGACCTTCTCTTTTTTTCTTTTTTGGTAGTTATCATAACTGCCTCTCCTTAAATGGTCTTACCCTATATAATTATCATCTATTTGCCATCTTTTTCAATCTTAACTAATATATTTGTATGTTAAAAATATTTTTGACAGTGTTTCTTATTGCAGGAACAGTTTTGGGAAAAGAGCTGAGCGTCAAAACAGATGACGGATTTATTTTAAGAGGTTTTCTTTACTATCCTGAGGAAAAGAAAGAAAAATATCCCGTTATCATTTTGGCCCATCAGTTTGGAACAACACACGTTATATGGTCTGATTTTGCAAAAAGATTAAGGGATATGGGATATGCAACACTGCTGATAGACCTGAGGGGACACGGCCTGTCTGTTATCCAGAATGGTAAAGAAAACAGGATTGTGTTTAAAAAAGATTTCAGCTCCCTATTAGACCTTGTTTCATTTTTTAAAAAGAGCAGTAAAAAGGTTAACTTCTCAAAAATACCAGAAGATATATCACTCTGGATAGACTACCTGATAGAAAATGAAAGAATAGACCCTGACAGCGTCATACTGATAGGTGCATCCCTTGGAGCAACCGGTATAATACCAGTTCCTGCATATCAGGACATAAAGGCAATGGTATGTATATCCCCCGGCTCCCCTGCTATTATGGGAGAAGAAAATGTGAAACTTGCCCTGTCATCTTACCTGAATCCTGTTTTGTATGTTTCTTCTATTAATGACCCTATAGGAAGCACAAAGTATGCTATCTGGTATGAGAAAAACTCAAACAACGGCACACTGTTTATTTTTCCCGGCAAGGGACACGGAGTGGTATTGCTGAAAAAGTATAGCAGGTATATATTACAGTTTCTGAAAAGTTTAGAGTAATAGTATATGAAAAAGGTTAAGGTTAATAAGCAGACGACACTGAGAGATTTCCTGTCAGAGCATCTGAATATATCAAAGAAAAAGGCAAAACAGCTGATAGACACAAAACTTATACTTGTTAACAATAAAAGGGTATGGATAGCCTCCCACATGTTAAGAGAAGGAGATGTTGTTGAAATTCCCCTGATAGAAAACAGTCCCAAGTGGGATATAAAAAACCATCTCCTCTATGAGGATGAATATATTATCGCAATAAACAAACCTCCATTTGTAGAAAGTGAAGGGGGTAAAAACAGCCTTGAAGATAAGCTAAAGGGATTTAAAAAAAGCAGAAAAATACAGGCTATACACAGGTTAGACAGGGACACTTCAGGGGTTATACTTTTTGCAAAAAACAGTGCTGTTTTTGAGAAGTTTAAACAGCTGTGGCAGGAAAAGAAGGTCAAAAAGGAGTATCTTGCCATAAGCCACGGAGAAGCTGTTTTCAGGAAAAAAGTCGTAAACATTCCTGTTGAGAAAAAGTATGCAAAAAGCATCATTCAGACCTTAAAAACAGGCAGGGGATTTTCCCTATTTAAAATAGAAATACCTACAGGAAGAAAACACCAGATAAGGATACACCTGTCAAAAATCAGGCATCCTATTGTTGGAGACAAAACATACGGTCTGAAAAACATCACAGACCCACTGCTGAAAAACATAAAGAGACAGATGCTCCACTCATACAGAATATCATTTTTCCACCCATATCTGAAAAAGAAAATAACAATAATAGGAAAACCTCTTCCAGACTTTGAAAATTTTGGAAAAATTATCAGATTATTATAAAATTTATTAAACTTTTTTAGAGGTGAAAATGGTGGAAGTTAAAGAAAAAAAGCAGGTTATCAGAGTTGCCCACAGCCCAGATTCAGACGATGCATTTATGTTTTATGCAATCAATCAGAAAAAGATAGACACAAAAGGATACCAGTTTGTGGACATTCTTTCAGACATTGAAACGCTTAACAGAAAAGCCCTTGAAGGAGAGTATGAAGTTTCAGCCATATCTATACATGCATTTCCATATGTTGCTGACAAATACGCCCTTCTTTCCAGCGGAGCAAGTATGGGAGACAACTACGGTCCCATGATTGTGTCTAAAGAACATTTTGACCCTTCCCAGCTGAAAAACAAAAGGATAGCCGTTCCTGGAACATTAACCTCTGCATTTTTAGCCCTTGAGCTTTATCTGGGAACGAACAGGTTTGATTATGAGGTTATCCCATTTGACCAGATAATAAAGGCCGTAAAAGAAGGAAAAGTTGATGCAGGTCTTATTATCCACGAAGGTCAGCTCACATATCAGGATGAAGGTCTCGTATGCATAGTAGACCTTGGAAAGTGGTGGTATGAAAAAACTGGAGGCTTACCACTGCCACTTGGTGGAAATGTTATCAGAAAAGATTTAGGCGAAGAAACAATGAAGGAGATTTCTGAGATACTGAGGGAAAGTATAAAGTATTCTCTTGAGCACAGGGAAGAAGCCGTTGAATATGCCTTGAAATATGCAAGGGACATGTCAAAGGAAAAAGCTGATAAGTTTATAGGAATGTACGTAAACGAGCTTACGGTAGATTATGGAGAAAGGGGAAGGAAAGCTATAGAGCTGTTTTTAAAAGAAGCATACGAAAAGGGATTTATTGACAGATTACCAGAAATAAAATTTGTGTAGGGGCTTCCATGAAAATTCTGCTGCTGGACGAAGACAGAGCAACATATCAGGTGCTTAGTGAGGTTGCCCAGCTCAGTGGTTCAGAAATAATCCAGATTACAGACATAGAAAGGGCAAAAGAGTTTGTGAAAAATAACAATAACATTGATGGTATTGTTGCAGAGCAAAAGATTGGTGAAAAGCCTACATGGGAAATAATACAGTACATGAAGAACGAGGAAGGTGTCAGGGAGATACCTTTTATTATACTGACAGAATCACTGACAAAAGATGAAAAGGATTTTTATCAGTATATGGGTGTAACAGCAATATTAGAGAAACCGTTCAATCCTCTTGAGGTCTTTACGGCGATTGTTGAACATCTAAAGAAAACAAAAGGGGAAGAATACGTAAAATCCAAGTTAGAAGAAGAACAGGTTGATAAAAATGCCCTGAAAAAGCTTATAGAAAAATTAGTGAGCTTCCTTAAGTCTCTTTTTTCAAAGAAGTGATGAAAGATGAAACCCTCAAAGAATGGATAAGTAGATTAAAAGATTTTTCTAAATCAGATGGGGTAGTTGTGCTTGTTGAAGGGAAAAGGGACAGGGATAAATTAGAAAAAGTGGGAGTAGAGCATATATACAGCATCAGAGGCAGGAGATTTTACGACATATTAGAAGAACTTGAAAAAAGCAAAATAGTAATAATACTTACAGACCTTGACAAACAGGGAGAAAAAATCTGTAAAAAACTCTCCCAGATGTTCCAGAAAGAAGGTATACCGGTAGATACAACATTTAGAGAAAGTCTAAAAAATTTTGATATAAAACATGTTGAGGATATATCCCTCTAAGGAGAAGTTATGCTTGCAAAAAGAATAATACCGTGTCTTGACGTAAACAGAGGAAGGGTAGTAAAAGGAGTTAACTTTGTGAATCTGATAGATGCAGGAGACCCTGTGGAAGCTGCCAGAGCATACGACGAAGCAGGAGCTGACGAGCTGGTATTTTTAGACATAACAGCATCGGCAGAAGATAGGGACATTATATTGGATGTTGTGAAGGAAACAGCTGAAACAGTTTTTATGCCCTTAACTGTTGGTGGGGGAGTAAGAACGTTAGAAGACATAAGGAAGCTCCTTGAAAGCGGAGCAGACAAGGTGTCTATAAACACAGCAGCAGTTAAAGAGCCTCCTTTAGTGGAAAGTGCAGCAATCAGATTTGGCTCTTCAACGATAGTCGTGGCTATTGATGCCAAAAAAACAGCTCCCGGTAAATGGGAGGTTTACATACACGGAGGAAGAACGCCAACAGGAATAGATGCAATTCAGTGGGCAAGAGCAGTAGAAGACCTTGGAGCAGGTGAGATACTTCTCACTTCAATGGACAGGGATGGGACAAAGGCTGGATACGATATAGAGCTAACAAAAGCAATAAGTGAAGCAGTTTCCATACCTGTTATAGCATCTGGAGGAGCAGGAAAGAAGGAACACTTCTATGAAGCATTTGCAGAGGGAAAGGCAGATGCTGCCCTTGCAGCATCACTGTTTCACTTCAAAGAGCTCACTATACAGGAAGTAAAAGAGTATCTGAAAAGTAAAAATATCCCTGTCAGGCTGTAATTACACAGATTAAATGCTAAAATTTTATCAAAATCCATCTGGAGTCAGAGATGAAAAAGGTATTTATATACGATACAACTTTAAGGGATGGAACACAGGCTGAAGGGGTCAGTGTATCTGTTGAGGACAAGCTGAGAATAACAGAAAAGTTAGATGACTTTGGAATTCATTACATAGAAGGTGGGTGGCCCGGTTCAAATCCAAAAGACGACGAGTATTTTAAAAAGGTTAAAAATCTGAAGCTGAAAAATGCAAAGATAGCCGCATTTGGTTCAACAAGAAGGGCTTACCTCAGGGTTGAAGACGACCCACTGATCCAGAATCTGATAAAGGCAGAAACACCTGTAATTACAATATTTGGTAAAGCCTGGGATATGCATGTTACAGAAGCACTAAAAACCACGTTAGAAAACAACCTTGAGATGGTTTACGATACAGTAAGATACCTGAAGGAACATACTGATGAAGTGGTATTTATAGGAGAGCATTTCTTTGACGGATATAAATCCAATCCAGACTATGCTTATGCTGTTATGAAAACAGCACAGGAAGCAGGAGCTGACTTTCTCGTCCTTGCAGACACAAATGGAGGAACCCTTCCAATTGAGATAGAGAGCATAATCAAACAGGTAAAAGAAAAGGGACTGGATGGAAAATTAGGGATACATGCCCACAACGACAGTGATACAGCCGTGTGGAACTCTATAACAGCAGTCCTCAACGGTGCTGTTCAGGTTCACGGAACTATAAATGGTTTTGGAGAAAGGTGTGGAAATGCAAACCTGTGCTCCATTATCCCAAATCTCTCACTAAAGCTTGGATATGAAACTATACCTGAAGAAAGCATAAGAAGGCTGAAAGAGCTGTCAAACTTTGTGGCTGACATTGTCAATCTGCCTGTCCCTAAAAATATGCCTTTTGTGGGAGACAGTGCTTTTGCCCACAAAGGAGGTGTTCATGCATCTGCAGTCCTGAAAAACCCAAAACTGTATGAGCACATCAACCCTGAACTTGTTGGAAACAGAAGGAAAATACTGGTTTCAGACCTTGCTGGGAAATCAAACATCATATACAAGGCAAGGGAACTGGGAATAGAGATTGACGAAAAAGACCCGCGGATAACAGAGCTTGTTCAGGAGATAAAAAGGTTAGAAAACTATGGATACCACTACGAAGCAGCAGAAGCATCACTGGAACTGCTGATAAGAAAGCATCTTGGAATGCTTAAGAAATATTTTGACCTTGATGCATACAGGGTGCTGATAGCAAGAAGATACACAGATAAAGAACCGGTATCTGAAGCAACAGTAAGAATAAAGATAGATAACCATTACGAACACACCGCATCTTTAGGTTATGGTCCTGTTAATGCGTTAGACAGAGCATTAAAAAAAGCTTTAGTGGAAATTTATCCTTCCCTTTCAGAGGTTGAACTGATTGATTACAAAGTAAGGATAATAAACGAAAGTGCAGGAACAGCAGCAAAAATAAGGGTTTTGGTGGAAAGTAAAGACAGAGAAAGAAAGTGGGGAACTGTTGGCGTGTCAGACAATGTTATTGAAGCCTCGTGGCAGGCTGTTGTTGACAGCTTTATATACAAACTTGTGAAGGATGGAGTGTAGGATGAGAATAGGATGGATAGGTCTCGGTCATATGGGTCTGCCTATGGCCAAAAATCTGTCAGAGAAAGGATTTGATGTTGTTGTGTGGAACAGGACAAAAGAAAAAGCTGAAAAAAGTGGTCTGCCTTTTGTAGAAACGATAAAAGAGCTCCTGAGCAGAAGCGATGTTGTGATAACAATGCTGTTTGGTTCCCAGTCTGTGGAAGAAGTATACAAAGAGATTACAAAACACAGCATAAAGGGAAAGATATTTATAGACATGACAACTGTTCATCCAGAGACGGCAAAAAAAACAGCAGAGCTGATTATAAAAAACGGTGGAGATTTTCTTGAAGCTCCCGTTCTGGGAAGTGTAATTCCTGCAAGAGAAGGAAAACTGACAGTACTGGTGAGCGGAGACAGTGAAACTTTTGAAAAATGTAAAAATATATTCAGTGCAGTTGGAAAAAGTATATATTACATGGGAGATTACGGCAATGCATCAAAGATGAAGCTGATAAACAACACTGTCCTTGCCTCCTTTATGTCTGTAATCTCAGAGGCTTTCACATTTGGTATAAAGGCTGGTCTTGAACCAGAAACAGTTATGCAGATACTTTCAGATGGAGCTGGTAAGTCAGCGGTTTTAGAAGCAAAAAAAGAAAAACTTCTGAAAAAAGATTACTCAACCCATTTTTCCATCTCACTTATACACAAAGATATATGCTATGCATTAGATATAGCAAAGGAGTATAACTTTCCTGCAGTGATAACCTCACAGACTCTTACCCTTTTAAGTTCTGCAAAAGCCCACAAGCTGTCTGACAAAGACTTTTCATCTATTGTTGAGATATACAAAAAATTAGGAAATGTAGAGGAGGAAAAATGAGAAAAGTAGCCTGGAGTGTTGCACATCAGGAATTTATCATATCAGACCATTACTACTTCTCAAAACTTCAAAAATATGCAAAGGAAGCAGGACTGCACATTGAAGAAGTTGACGATGTAGAGAAATTTTCCCAGTATGACACCATCATATTTAACTATCCTGAGATACCATTTACATCAGAAGAAGCAGACTTTATTGAAGATTTAGTAAAAAGTGGAAAAACTGTCGGTATTTTTGGATACTACAAAAATGAAGATAAAATAGCAGACACATGCAACACACTGTCTGAGAGATTTGGGATACATTTTAATGGAGACATTGTTACAGACAATGTGAGCAACTATGAAAAAGATAATCTTCTGATAGTAACAGGAGATACTTATAACCTCCCGGGAGAAATAAAAAAAGTTATGCTTGCCTGCACTGATACCATCACCACAAGAAAACCTCAGGTCAGACCACTTATACACGGAGAAAATACTGCAGAATCAAAGCTTGGCTGTGAAACAGTTTTATTTGCAGAGTACGTTGACCAATCTGGAGGAAAGTTTATAGCTGGTGGAACATGTGTATTCTGGGATAACTACTCTATAGACCTTTACAACAATAAAGAGCTGAGTCTAAATCTGCTGTCCCGATGATAAAAGAGGGAGATACAGTCCAGCTTACAGATGGGAAAAACAGCTTTTTCCTGAAGGTTAAAAAAGGTGAGATATTTGGAACCCATAAGGGTAACATAAAACATGACGAAATTATTACGGCAGGATACGGCGGAGAGGTAAAAACCCACAAAGGGCACCCGTTTATCATTCTCCGCCCTACACTTCACGACATCATAATGTTTGGGATAAAAAGAAAAACCCAGATTATATACCCAAAAGACAGTAGTTACATAACGCTAAAATTAGGACTTACAGATGGGATGAAGGTTTTAGAATCAGGAGTGGGAAGCGGAGCACTGACAATTGTTATGGCAAATGCTGTAAAACCTTCTGGAAAGATATACTCATACGAAAAAGAGGAAAAATACATAAAAAATGCTTACAGTAACATAAAGCTTGCAGGTCTTGAAAGATATGTGGAGATAAAACATCACAGTCTTGACCAGCCTTTACCTGAAAACTTTTTTGATGCAGCATTTATTGACGTTAGGGAGCCGTGGCTTTACATAGATAACATAAAAAAATCCCTTAAAAAAGGTTCTCCTATAGGTTTCTTAGTTCCCACAACAAATCAGGTCAGCAATACACTGCAGGCACTGAAAGAAAACAACTTTATAAACTTAGAGGTTGTAGAGCTGTTAGAGAGGCATTACAAACCTGTTCCAGACAGACTCAGACCTGAAGACAGAATGGTAGCCCACACAGGATACCTTATATTTGGGAGAAATGGCTGATAATGGATAGGAAGCAGGCTGTAAAAAATACAAAAAGAGCAGTTATAAAAATAGGCTCCCAGCTTTTAGAAAAAAATGGACAGATAGACACAGACTTTGTAAAAAATCTGTCATCAAATATAAAACACCTCCAAAGCAGAGGAATAGAACCTGTTATCGTTTCATCAGGGGCTGTTCTTGCTGGAGTAAAAAAGTTAGGCCTGAAGAAAAAGCCCACATCAATTACAGAAAAGCAGGCTGTAGCATCTGTTGGGCAGGCTTACCTTATGCAGATTTACGACCAGATATTTTCTGAAAATGGCCAGATTATTGGACAGATTTTGCTCACTATTGAAGGCCTCAGAGAGAGAAAGCGTTATGTTCTGGCACAGAACACAATAAACAAGCTGATAGAGATGGGAGTTATCCCAATAGTAAACGAGAACGACACAATAGCTGTTGATGAGATAGTTTTTGGGGATAACGACTTTCTGGCAGCCCATGTTTCTGTTTTAATCGGTGCAGACCTGCTTGTTATCCTATCAACAGCAGGAGGCGTTTACACTAAAAGTCCGGAAGAAGAGGATTCACAGCTAATCTTAGAGATAAAAGAGATAGATAAAGCCCTTCAGTATGCTAAAGCATCAACCTCAAAGTTTGGAACAGGGGGTATGAGAAGCAAGTTAGAAGCAGCAAAGATAGCGGTATCCCACCAGATACCTGTCGTTATAGCACCAAAGGAAAAGGATATCTTACTCAAAATTTTTGATGGTGAGTTAGCAGGCACTTTTATACATCCCCAGAAAGAAAGAAAACTGACCAAAAAGAAAAGCTGGCTGAAACTCCTGTCAGCTCCAAAGGGAAGGATAATCGTTGATAAAGGAGCAGAAAAAGCATTAAAGGAAGGGAAAAGCCTACTTCCAGCAGGGATAATAGACGTGGAAGGTATATTTTCAAAAAATGATGTTGTTGCAATCGTGAGTGAAGAGGGACAGATTATAGGTAAAGGTATTGTAAACTACAGCTCAAAGGAGCTAAAAAAAGTTAAAAGAAAAAAGTCTGCTGAGGTTGAAAGGATTTTAAACAAAAAGTTTACAGAGGTAGTTCATACAGACAACTTAGTGGTTTTTTAGATGAAAAATCTCCAGCAGATAGAGGAACTTAAAAAAGAGCAGTTAAACCTGTTAAAAAAGCTGAAAATAAAAGACAGGATACCTGTAGAAAAGATAAAAACTGTCGCAGGTATTGACGTTACATTTACAGATGTGTGGAAAAATCCCACAACAGGTATAGCCTGTATTGTTGTAATGGATGTAATTGATGATTTTAAAGTGATAGAAACAGTTTATGCAGAAAAAATAGTTGATTTCCCATACATTCCTACATTTTTAGCATATAGAGAACTTCCTGTTATTCTGAAAGCATACGAAAAACTAAAAACAAAACCTGATGCATTTATGTTAGACGGTATGGGTATTCTCCATCCAAGGAAGATGGGCATTGCATCCCACTTTGGAGTAATAACAGATACAGTCTCTGTAGGATGTGGAAAGTCAAAACTTGTCGGAGATTATGAGGAACCTCCTGATAAAAAGCTGTCTTACAGCCCTGTTTATGTAGATGGAGAATTGAGAGGATTTGCTGTCAGAACGAAAAAGAATGCAAACCCTGTATTTATTTCACCGGGAAACAACATATCTGTTGAAAGCAGTCTGAAACTCCTTATTAAATCTTTAGGCAGGTACAAACTGCCAGAGCCAACGAGAACAGCTCACATTTTTCTCCAGAACTACAGAAAGAGGTTTTTTTAAATGGAACTATTCAAAACAGTTTTAAACAACATATATGACGAATTTTTTAATAACCTGACTGAAGATCCTTTATTTAAGCCTTTTTTCAAAAACAAAGATACTGAAGAGATAAAAAGCAGGCAGATAGAAGGAATTCTTAATCTTTACTATCTGTTTACCTCAGATAATTTAAATGCTTTAAAATCACAGCTTATTAAACTTGGAAAATTTCACGAAAATTTAGGAATAGATTATCCAGTATTTTTAGAAACGATAAACAGACTGGAAATCCTGACAGTTAAAGAACTTTTTAAGTATAGAACAGGAAATGTAGAAGAGGTATTTTTTTACAACACAAAATTTTTTGAACTACTAAAAGATTATACTGCTTTAGGCTACCTGAAGAATTTAGTGAGCAGGGAAAAAGCCTCTACAAGAGAATTTATAGAGATTTTATTACAGGAAAAAGCAATACAAATAGAGGAGATAATAGATAAGCATATTCACTGGGAGGAAGATATATTAGATTTTATAGCAGAAAATAAAAAAAACATAGATGTTAATATTGAAGAGACTAAATGCGAAATAGGACAGTGGTTTTCAGCAATAAGTAAGAAAAATGTTAACTCCACTCAAATCCAGAAATTAAAAAAATTACACAGGGAAATACATATCACTGCCCATACAATAATATTTCTTAAAGAAAATGAAAAGTATAACCTTCTTGTAAATGAATACAGCTCTTTTGTAAAGAACAATTTACTTTTCCTCTCTTCTCTCTTAACTTTTTTATTTTCTGAAAAAATACACGAGTTAGAAAAGGATAACCTTACAAAACTATTAACTCGTAGCGTCTTGAACGAAATTTATCCAAAAGTTATGGAGTTATCAATTTTAACAGGTCAAAAGTTTGGAATAGCATTTGTTGATATAGACAATTTCAAATCTATCAATGATAAATATGGACATAATGCTGGAGATGTGGTTTTGAAAAATTTAGCTCAGATAATGAAAAAAAGTTTACGGAAGTCAGATTACCTGTTCAGATACGGTGGAGAAGAATTTGTCATAATTGTTAATGGAACAACAAAAAAAGCCTTCTACCATCTGTTAGAGAAAATAAGAAAAGAAATACAGCAGACAAAAATCAGGGTTGATAGCAAAGAAATATCAGTAACTGTCAGTATAGGTGGCATTGTATTAAAAAGCAGGAGATATATTCCCCTTAACGAGCTTATAGATAAAGCTGACAATCTTATGTATGAAGCAAAAAAGGAAGGAAAAAACAGGGTTATAGTGGAGGAACTGAAGGTTTAGTCATCTTATGCTTTCCTTCTTTACAACATCCACAAGATATTTGACCTTTTCAACTTCCATATCTGGCATCAGACCATGTCCTAAATTGAATATATGCCCTGTATCCTTTCCCCATTTTTTCAGTATCTGGACTGCCTTTTCCTTTATAACTTCTTTTTCTGCATACAGGACAATCGGGTCAAGATTTCCCTGTGCAGCTGCTTTTCCATTTAGCTTTTTCTTAACCTCTCCAATATCAATCATCCAGTCTACACCATAAACGTCAGCTCCGGAGGTAATCATATCGTCAAAAAATCCTGCAACTCCCTTTGTAAAATGTATAACAGGCTGATAGTCCCTCTTTAAACCTTTGATGATTTTTTTAACAGGAGGAAGTGCAAACTCCCTGTAATCGTCAGGAGACAGATAACCGCCCCAGCTGTCAAAAATCTGGACAGCATCAGCTCCAGACTCTATCTGAAAGTTAAGGTAATCAATAAGCATATCTGCCAGTTTATCTAAAAGTTCTTTAAAAGCATCTGGATGGTTATACATAAATGTTTTTGCCTTTTTGAAATCTCTTGATGTTCTACCTTCTATCATGTAAGCTGCAAGTGTAAAAGGTGCGCCGCAAAAACCTATTGTAGGTATCTCTCTGTTTAACGCTCTGTTTACTCCCTTTATAATCTCCCCTACATAATACACATCTTCCTTTTTAAAAGGTTTCAGCTTTAGAATGTCATCAGGTTTTTCAACAGGATTGAAAAATACAGGACCTTCTCCCTCCCTAAACTCAAACTTCATACCTATAGATTCAAGGGGAGTGAGAATATCTGAGAATATGATGGAAGCATCAATACCCAGAATTTTTTTAGGCAGAATAGTAGCTTCCACAGATAAATCAACATTTTTGTAAAATGTTACAAATCCTCCTGCCTTTTCCCGCAGTGCTCTATATTCAGGCATATACCTGCCTGCCTGTCTCATAAGCCATATTGGTGTTCTTTCTACAGGCTCTCTCCAGCAGGCTCTCAGGAAAAGGTCGTTTTTTATATCCTTCATTGCTTCTCCTTTTTTTGAAAAATTATAACAGTTATAAAATGAAAAGTTAAAATATATTTAATCATAAATTGATGAAATTGAGCTTTAGTCTCATATTCATATATCCGAAAAAATATAAAAATATGATTTAGAACATAAAACAGCTTCTTAGAAGTTGTTAAAAATACATTGTTAGTATATATTATTGATTTATATATTAATCATAGACGGAGGTTAGAAAGATGAAGAAGGTTTTAACAGCAGCAGCGTTGGGACTTGCAATCACAGTCTCAGGTGCAATGGCTGCAGACGGAGGAGCCCTTTTTAAATCAAAAGGATGTGCATCATGCCACCAGGCTTCTGTTGACACAGTTGGACCATCTCTGAAGAAAATTGCACAGGCTTACAAAGGAAAAGAAGACCAATTAGTTAAATTTCTAAAAGGACAGGCTGACCCTATCGTAGACCCTGCAAAGTTTGGAATTATGAAACCTCAGCTCAACACAACAAAAGCAATGTCTGACGACGAACTGAAAGCAATGGCAGAATTTATCCTGAAACACTAAATTAAACTCCCCCTTCGGGGGGATTTATCCATGAAGAGAGCAACACTTTTAGTATTTCTTACTTTCAATCTATCTTTTGGGCTTTCTGGAGAAGAGTTATTTGTTAAATATAACTGTGCTTCCTGTCATGCCCCAGACAGAAGGGTTGTGGGGCCATCATTTTTAGAAATATCCAAAAAATACGGTCAGAGTGAAAAAGCCATTGAAAAGGTTGCACGGCTTATAATAAAACCAAGACCTGAAAACTGGCCGGGAATGGCTTACATGCCGCCTTTTAACATACCTTTAGATGAAGCAAAAGCCCTTGCCCGTTATGTTCTCATTGAATCTGTCAAAAATATCAAAAAAGAAAAGAAAACAGATGTAGAGGAAATATTAGACCTTGATGCCCAGTTTCACTGAATGTATTTCTTATATTTTTCCCTGTGCTTTTCAGCATTTGCATCCTGATTTTTTTTAACAAAAAACACTGTTGCCCCAACAAGAAGAATAACACCGGCTATAACTATCAGTCCTTCTATAAAACCATTTGTATTACAGAAAACCCCAAAGGACGAGTAAGGGTCACACTGTTCAACCTGTTTGTTTATTATCTGCTGAGCTCCGTCTAATCTGTCCATAGAAGCACCTGCAATAAATAATTATATTCTAATAATATCATATTCCTATTATTTTTATAACAACCCTTTTTGGCCTCTGTCCGTCATACTCTGCATAAAAAATCTCCTGCCATGGGCCTAAATCTAACTTTCCTTCTGTTACAGGAAGGACAACCTGAAGATGTGTGAGAAGATTTTTCAGGTGAGCATCTGCGTTGTCTTCACCTGTAAGATGATGTCTGTAATCCTGTCTAAAAGGTGCAAGTTTTTCCAGCCACTCCCATATATCCTGATGCAGTCCCTCTTCGTCATCCTGAACAAACACAGATGCTGTCAGATGCATGGCAGATACGAGGCATAATCCCTCTTTAATGCCAGACTTTTTTACTGCTTCCTGAACCCTGTCTGTTATTCTGATTAACTCTCTTCTGTTTTTCGTGTTAAACCAGAGATACTCTGTATAAGCCTTTGTCATTTCTGCTACCTCCTGTTATTATTATACATCAGGAGGATGTTATGAAACCGAAGGTCAAGAGCTTTTTAACAGAAGAAGTTACAAAGATGAAAGCTATGCTCAGGATGCTCAATCTCCATACTGTGTGCGAGGAGGCATCCTGTCCTAACATTGGGGACTGTTTTGGGAGAAAGACAGCTACGTTTATGATAATGGGAGACAGATGCACCAGAAAGTGCAGTTACTGTGATGTCTCCCACGACAGACCCCTTCCCCTTGACCCTTCAGAGCCTTACAACATAGCAAGAGCAGTAAAGATGCTTAATCTCAGATATGTTGTTATTACATCTGTTAACAGAGATGACCTTCCTGACGGGGGAGCTTCCCACTTTGCAAAGGTTATAAGGGCCGTAAGAAAGGAAAATCCCGGATGCAGTATAGAAGTTCTGATTCCAGACTTTTTAGGTGATAGAAAATCCCTTGAAACTGTTGCTCAGGCAGAGCCAGAGGTTATAAATCACAACATAGAAACTGTCCCATCACTTTTCCCTGTCGTCAGGCACAGGGGAGATTACAGAAGGTCTCTACAGATAATAAAATGGATAAAAGATATAAATCCACAGATAATATCAAAGTCAGGTATTATGGTTGGATTAGGTGAGAGCAAAGAGGAAATAATAGAGGTAATGAAAGACCTCATAGATGCTAACTGTGATGTTCTTACAATTGGACAGTATCTCAGGCCATCAAAAAACCATTATCCAGTAAAAAAATACTACACAGAAGAGGAGTTTAAAGAGCTTGAAGAGATAGGTTACTCTCTCGGATTCAAACAGGTTTTCAGCGGAACTCTTGTCAGAAGCTCTTATCACGCAGAGGAGGTTTACAGAGAAGCAAGATAGTCTTTGAGGGGTTTTATTATGTTTTCGTATATTACTGGGCCAAGCTCAATGTCAAGGTCGTTGGAAAAAACAAAAATGTATGTATCAGTATTTATTCTGTAGACAAAAAGGTAAACCTGCTTTTTGTCTATGGTTACCGTGTAATGATACAGCTTATTCTCTTCTAATCTATTAACAAAGGGAAGAAGTTTTTCAATCTGGGAGTTGAATTTGTAAAATGTATCTGGATTATCTGGAATGTAATAGGCAAACTTGTAAGCAACAGGAAGTTTATCTTTATACACAAAGACAGCATCAACGTGCTTTAAATTGTAGCTCAAAACTCTTTCTAATATCTGTTTCATCTTTTGACAAGCTCCATATAATTTTTGTTAATCCATCCTGTTATATTCTTGTATTTCACTTTGAACCATTCTTTGTTTTCTTTTAAAACTTTCACTACATCTCCCTTTTTTAACACATAAACAATTTCAGCATCTTTAGAGGGATGTTTTCTCATATTTAGCTTGTTGGCCTTTATAATACCTATTAACTCTTTCTTATGAATCTGGTAGTTAGTTTCTCTTCCGTTTTTTAAAAATTTATAAAAGTAATAAAAAGCGGGTACGCTCAAAGCCAAAAGTAAAAACAATGCTACAACATGTTTTGGTTTAAAACCTTGATTAATCTCAAGGCCAAGACTGTTTACAGCACTTTTTACGTCCTCTTTTGTTATGTTATGCCTGTTATTCACAAAAGCAGACATTAATGCTCGTTCCATTATCAAGTTTATTGTTCTAAGGTTACCATTAGAGTATTTGTAAACAGTGCTGTAGGCTCCCATATCTATTCTTATTGTTGAGTTACCAGCTTTAGCAAGTCTGTAGTTTATGTAATCAATCATCTCATCTTTATTTAGATTTCTCAGTCTATAAAGGACAGTTATTCTCTGTTTTAGCTGGCGAAGTTCAGGAAGATTAAGTTTCCTTTCTAACTCTGGCTGTCCAAGGAGTATTATCTGAATTAGCTTTTCTTTGTCTGTTTCTAAATTAGAGAGAATCCTAAGCTCTTCTAAGGTTTCAACAGGAAGGTTTTGGGCTTCATCGATGACTATAAATACTTTTTTCCCTTCTTCTTTCTTCTTCAGTAAAAACTCCTTAAGCTTGGAAAACAGTCTGTTTTTTGACACGTTATCGTCAATATTGATGCCAAAATCTTCCAATATTGCTCTGAACATTTCTTCTGGAGAGAGGTTTGGAAATAAGATGTAAGCGTATTCAACATTTTCTGGAAGCTTGCTTATAAATTTCCTTATAGTTATTGTTTTCCCTGTCCCAGGCTCTCCAATAATTACAGCAAACCCCTCTCCTGTTTCTATAACATACTCAATAGAAGAAAGAGCTTCCTGATGAACAGGGGACATATAAAAAAAGTCTACATCTGGTGTTATCCTGAAAGGGTCGTCATTTAGAGCAAAAAATTCTAAGAATTCAGCCATTATCTTACCTTTTTAACAATTGGTTTAAATCCCATTTCTTTTAAAGATTTTAATACTTTTTCTAATTCATTTCTGTTTGAAGTGTAAACTATTACTCTGTGTAATCCATTCTTATGTTCAACTGAAGAGTCTAAACCTGTTTGCAGAAGTTTTTCCCTTAAATTTTCTGCATTTTTCAAACTTTTGAATGTTGCTATCTGCAGTTTATAAGACCGTTTTTTTTCATAAAACTTTAATGGAGGTATTTCCTGATTATATATTTCCTTTAGATTTTTTTCTATCTCTTTCTCTTTTAGTTCAAATTCTTTTTTTCTTTTAATTTTTACAGGAAGACTGTCTTCAACAGAGCCTTCTACTGGAAGTTTCATATCTTTGATAGCAACTTTCTTTTCTTCTCTTTTTTCATTCCCGTAAAAGACAATAAAAATAATAGCAACAATGGTAAAAACAGAAAGATAATATAGCAATTTAAACATGTTTTTTCTGCGGAGACTTTTTCCTTCTTCAAGAATACTTATGCCCTCAGATATAGAGCCTCCTGATAATTTAAATAAATGTTTTACTTTTTTTCTGGAAAGTTTATTTCCATATTTGTCTTTAAAAAATCTGTAAAACTCTTCAAACTCAGGAGGTTTAATCTCAAAAATAAAGTTTAGGAGGGGGCTAATCTTCCCTGCTTTTGATGGGTTTAGTAACTGTTTGATACTCTCTTCACCTATAAAAATAAGGCTAACTTTGTCTTTTATTCCTAAAATTTTTACAATCTGTAAAAACTGTTTATCAGAGAGAAGATGACTGTTGTTAAAAATGATGAAAACTCTCCCTTTAAATTTCTGAAGAAACTCAAAGAACTTTATTAAAAACTCTTCTTTACTTATTCTTTCATATATTCCTAATTCAGATAAAATAACATAATGCCAGTTTTCCTGTGCATCAATAAATAGAACAATGTCTTCATCTTTTTTAATTTCCTCTATTACTTTTCTAACCAGATATTTTTTTCCAACACCCTTTTTACCATAAATAACCCCTATACAGCCTTTATCTCTTAATAGATTTCTTATTATTAGATATTTTTCCTTTTTGTCCTCACCGTATATGTCTGAAAACATAGAAGCATCCCTACTTTTTACTGAAAATTTAATTATATAGTAAAATAAACCTTGAGAGGTGGAGATGAGTATAAAAGGAAAAAACATTCTTATAACTGGTAGCGGTAGAAGAATAGGCAGGTATTTAGCCTATTCCCTTGCCAGAGATGGGGGGAATATAGTGTTACATTACCGTTCTTCAGAAAAAGAAGTCAACTATTTAGAAGAAGAAATAAAGAAATCTGGTGTAGATGTATTTAAAATAAAGGCAGACCTTGAGAACATGGAAGAAGTTCAAATGTTAATTTCAGAAAGTATTAACAGGTTTGGCAGAATTGATGTTCTTATAAATAATGCATCTATCTACTATCCAACAAAGTTAGAAGAAGTAAAAGAGACAGACTTAGATAGATTTTATAGTATCCATGTTAAAGCTCCCTTTTTCCTTTCTAAAGAGCTTGGTATAGCAATGTATAAAAATAAGTGGGGTAGGATAATTAACATTGCAGATTACAGTGCCCTCAGACCTTACAGAGATTACACTCCTTACTCTATATCTAAAGGAGCTATGCTCACGATGACGAGAGCATTTGCAAAGGAGCTTGCTCCATATGTTTTGGTAAATGCTGTTCTTCCTGGTCCAATTATTCCTGCAGAGGGGCTTGAGGATACTGTCAAACCTCTAAAGAAGACTGTTTTAAAAAAGTGGGGAGGAGAGATAGAGGTTTACAAGGCTGTAAAATATCTTATAGAAACTGAATTTACAACAGGAGCTTTTATACCTGTAGAAGGAGGCAGACTGATTTGCTGAAAGACAGCCTGACCTTCTTAGGAACTGGTGGTGGACGGGTAGTAGTATTTAGACAGATAAGACAATCTGGAGGAATGTGGCTTAATATAGATGGAGTAAATCTGCTTATAGACCCGGGTCCTGGCAGTCTTGTCAGAATTTTTGAAAATGGATTTGATACAAGGGATATTGATGTTATTGTTGTTTCCCACAGGCATCTTGACCACTGTGCAGACCTTAACTCTGTCGTTGAATCTGCATCAGAAAGTAAGAAAAATCCTAAAGATATCCTTGTCTGTCCATCAGACGTTATTGAGGGAGATGACCCTATACTTCTCAAATATTTAAGAGAAGCTGTAAAGGAATACAGGTATATAAAAGAAAATGTAGAAATTTCCTACAAAAACATAAAGATTGTTGGAACAGTTAAACATATTCATCAGGGTGCTGAAACATATGGAATAGAGTTTCATTCAAAAGATAAAAAGGTCGTGTATGTTCCCTGTGGCAGATTTTACGAAGGAATGCTTGAAGGCTATTCAGAAAATGCAGACCTTATGATTTTTAATACTACATTTCCTGTTGAGATGGATGATTACTATCATCTGTCTGCTCAGGATGTTGAAGTTATGCTAAAAAAATATAAACCAAAAAAAGCAGTGATAACTCACTTTAGTATTGCTATGTTAAAAGCTGATCCAGAAAGAATAGCAGCAAGACTTTCAAGAAAGACAGGGCTTCCTGTAATTGCAGCATATGATGGAATGAGGATTGATTTTTAGGAGACTGAAATGAAAGGAATAATAATAGGTGGTGGGATAATAGGTCTTTCCATAGCAAGGGAGCTGAACAAAAATGGGTATGATGTTACAGTAGTAGAGATTTACAGAGTTGGAAGAGGGGCTTCTTGGAGTGCTGGTGGCATGCTTGCTCCCCAGTCTGAGGGATTGCGTCCAGGAACCTTTCTTGATTTTTGTCTTGAAAGTAGAGATATGTATGAAACCTTCGTTCGTTCTCTCCAAAGGGAAACGGACATGGATGTTGGATACTGGAAGTGCGGAATACTCTGTCCTGCATTTTCTGAAGAAGAAGAGGAAGAGCTAAAGGGAAGAATAAAGATATATGCAGATATGGGACTGGAAGGAAAATGGATTGACAGAAAAACACTGGAAGGTTTTTACCATAAGTTAGGAGAGGAAATCAGGGGAGGAGCTCTCTTTCCAGATGATGCTCAAGTTGATAACAGGTTGTTGATGCTGGCATTAGAAAAGTATGCAAGAAGCAGAAGGATAGAGCTTCTTGAGTTTACAGAAGCCTCTGAGATTATAGAGGAAAACGGAAGATTTGCTGCTGTTCAGACAAAAAAAGGTATTGTTGAAGGGGATTTTTGCGTAATAACAGCAGGTGCATGGTCTGACCATTTCATAAAAAGCCACGTATTTCCTGTAAAAGGAGAAATGGCTGCCATAGACATAACAAGGAAAGACATTGACAGGATAATTTTTAGCTCACGGGCTTACCTTATACCACGGAAAGACTACAAAAGACTGGTAATTGGAGCTACAGAAGAGATGGTAGGATTTAAAGATGGAAATACTGTAAAGGGACTGATGCATCTCTTCAAAGGTCTTGAAGATACTCTTCCCTATTTAATCAACAGAAATGTTCAGGAAACCTGGTTTGGCTACAGACCTGCCACACCTGACCTTTTACCTGTCCTTGGCAAAACGGAAATTGAAAATCTATATATAGCCACGGGACATTACAGAAACGGTATTTTGCTTGCCCCAATAACAGCAAAAGTAATGTTTGACCTTATAGACAAAGGAATTGAAAGCCATTACTTGAAAGAATTTTCCATAAACAGGTTTACCAATGAATAGATTAGACCCTGTTAAACCATTTATTGTTATGGATATTGTGAGAGAGGCTTCCCGTTACGATGACACTATTCATTTTGAGATTGGAGAGCCTGACCTTCAGCCTCCACCTCTTGTGTGGGAATTCGCTGAAAAAGCAGTAAAAGACAGGCTAAACCATTATACTCAAAGTCTCGGTCTTCAACAGCTGAGAGAGAAGATATCCCAGCATTATTACAACAGATACAATCTTGAGATAGACCCATCAAGAATAGTGATAACGGTAGGAACATCAGGTGCTTTTCTGATTGCTTACTCTATACTGCTGGATAAGGGAGACCGTATTGCTCTTCCAGACCCTTCATATCCGTGTTATAAAAATTTTGCCTATCTATTAGATGTTCAACCTGTTTTGGTTCCAGCAGGAAAAGACACAGATTATCAGCTGACTGCCTGTAAACTATCTGAGCAAAAGAACATAAAGGCTGTCCACATATCCTCCCCATCAAATCCTGTTGGAAACGTTTACTCAAGAAAAGTATTACAGGAATTAGCAGAATACTGCGAGCAGAACAACATATATCTGATATCTGATGAGATTTACCACGGTCTTATCTATGAAGGTGAGGAACATACTGCTCTTGAGTTTTCAGATAAATCAATTGTAATAAATGGCTTTTCAAAATATTTCTGCATGCCTGGATTTAGATTGGGATGGATGATTCTTCCTCCACAGCTTGTAAGAAAAGCTGAAATTGTTATGCAGAATGTTTTTATTTCTCCCCCTACGGTAAGCCAGTATGCAGCTTTAGGTGCTTTTGATTACGAACATTTAGATAAAAATAAAAAAATTTTTGAAGAAAGAAGAAACTTCCTGTATAAGGAACTAAAAGAGATATTCCAGATAGATGCAAAACCTCAAGGGGCGTTCTATATCTGGGTAAATGTAGATAGATATTCAGATAACTCTTTTCTTTTTTCTAAACAGCTACTTGAAGACATACATGTTGCAGTAACACCGGGAGTAGATTTTGGTAATAATAACACTAATAGATATATCAGGTTTGCATACACTAAAGAGATAAATCACCTTAAGGAAGGCATAGAAAGGCTAAAAAGTTACTTAGGAAAATAAGGAGCTTTTCTCTAACACTTCTACAATCTCTTCTGCCCTTTTTGGTTCAGAAAAGTAGTAACCCTGGCCTAAATCTATCTCTAAATGTTTTATCTCCTCGTATATGTTTTCATTTTCAACAAACTCTGCTACGGAAGTTATTTCTAAGCTTTTAGACATAGATGCTATAACTTTGAGCACTCTTTTAGCATATTTTTTTGTATCTACCTCTTTGATTAAAGAACCGTCAATTTTTAGCACTTTTAATACACCTTTTTGAGCAAAATCTGACACAAGTTTTAAAGATGAATATCCTGTTCCAAAATCGTCAATGGCTATACTAAAATGTTCAAACTCTTTTTCTATCAGGTGTATGTATTTGTAATCAGTAAGTAACCGCTGCTCTGTTAACTCTATAACTACATTAAACTCTCTCATTTTTGATACAAAATCTCTTAACTTTTCTATAAAAATCTTATCCATAAGAGATTCTGTGCTGAGATTTATAAATATAGATTTAGAAACTTTTTTCAGAATGTCTTTCTTTTCTGTTATTTTTCTGAGAACAATTTCGTCAAGGCGAGTTATGAGATTAAGCTCGTATAATATATCAATAAAAACACCGGCAGGTATAAGTTTGTTATTTTCTTTTATTCTGGCAAGGGTTTCAACAGCCTTAATTTCCTGAGTTTGAAGGTCACATATAGGTTGGAAAACTACTTCAATTTCCTCTTTATCTATTTTAGTTCTGACAAACTCAACTTTTTTATACTTTTCCTCCATCCAGTTTCTAAGGGTTTTCTTTTCCTCGTCATCTGTTACAAGGTAGATTCCGTCATTTTTTTTCTTAGCTATTTCCTTGAGGTGAAGAAGCATTTTTAACATGTCTTCTTTTGGTAGGTCTAAGTATTCTCCTATGTCAAGGGCAGTTATAGTGACGTTGATGTCCACATAACTTCCATTTAGCTTATACGATTTTTCTATCTTTTTCTTGATTTCATAGGTTATCTTGGATACCTCTTCAGGACTTACATCAACGGCAAGCATGTAAAAGTTAGCTGTAATGCCTCTGATTAAAAGAAATTTGTCTTTTTTAGAAAAAATTAAATTTAACAGCTCTTGGTGTATTATGTTAAGAAGCTCATTTACTCTTTTCGTAGTATATAACCTGTTCAGATTTTTCATGTTTTTTATGTCTATCAAAAATACATACTTCCTCTTTTTTATCAGTTCTGACTTTTCAATAAGCTTAAAAAACATTGTTTCAGCATCAGTAAAGGTTATAAAATACAGCTCAGCAAGGAGTTTTGATAACTTCATAATGTCATCAGACATTATCTGAAAAATTCTGTAGGCTTCTATGTAGTCTTCTGACGAAAGAGCAGAATATAAGGATAGAGATAGCCTGTTACTGCTAATGTATAAATCCATTATGTATGAACACAGATTGGAGTTCATACATACCATTAAAGATTCAGGATAATGTAAGTATTTATAAAATTTTGTTTCTTTATGGCTTTCTATAGGAAAGCTTGATAAATTTTCTGTCTGGATTGAAGATATAATACTTCTGATAAACTCTACGTGAGCCTTGTATAAAAGATATTTTTCCATAGAAAGTTCTTGAACTGATGATAGGTTGCTTACCTCTTTTTTCAGGAATGTTTTTGCAACATAGTTGTGAAATTTGTCTAAAAATTTTTTAATAGAGTGTATACTTTCGTTATCTAATCCTTCTTGATTCAAATATTCAAGTGTCTTTACCTTAAATAGATTTATATTTGCCTCTAAAACTATGTATGGAATGTCTGTTTTCCCGTAAAAATTTTCTATTCTTTCTATGATTTTTTTTGGAAACTCTGGGTAGCCTTTTAAAAGGTCTGTTATCAAACTTTCTTGATTTTTTATTGTTCTTTCAAGGTCTTCCTCACTTAAGGGCAGTTTAAAGATTGAAGCTTCTGATAGTATGTTTTCTTTAATCTGTTCAAAAATTTCTGGTATTGTGTCTTCTACTTTTTTTAATAGCTCCATTGTAAAACCCTTATGGTAATTTTTCTATAACAGAATTATTAATTAAGAATACACGCAACAAATTAATAGTCAAGTAAACTGTAGTGTCCACACTGTTCACAGTCTACAAAATGTCAGGGTTTTCTTTTAGCATTTTTTTCACTTCATCTATGTTTTCAATAGACTTTAGATGTTGTATAACTTCTATCACTTTTGAAGAAAGGTCAGGGTCATCAATAAATCTTTTTAGCTCTTCCTGTATGTATTGGTCACTGAGACTAACAACTTTAACTTTTTCTGCAAAATCCTCAACCTCTTTTGTAAGATTAAGCTGAACATGCAGAAGTTTATCTTCGTTTATATCTTCCTTTTCAAGGAGCTTGTAAATATCCTTGTGGGATAAGTCTTTTATCTTTCCTTTAATTATTAATACTGGTTTTTTTTCACTTTCCAACTGACAGATTTTTTCTTTTATATGGTTTATTGTTGATTGAATATTTTCTTCGTCAAAGGTGGCGTATATAAAAGGCCTTCCTGTGCGTAATTTTATAAACTCTGCGTTAACTGATTTATCTGTTACATCCACAAAGAAAAATCCTTTTACCTGTTTTTCTTCCTTTTCACTGTAAGCTGTAAACTCTGTAGAGCCAGGATATATAACTGTTGCATCATTTATTGTAAATGGAGCCTGTGCAACGTGATAGTGTCCAATGCCAATATAGTTAAATCCTTCTGGTATCTCAGTGTTAAGGTTAAGAGATGAATCAGGAAAGAATGGCTGAAATTCCTGATGAAGCATTAGTATTCTAAAACCATTTCCCATATGTTTTAAATATTCTTCTAAAATTTCCCTCAAAGATATTCTCTTCAATCCAGCTTTGGAAATGTATTTCAATCCACCTATAAATACACCTTCGTGCTCAATGGTTCCTTTATCAACAACTTGTAAGCCAACAGGTTGAAGTATCTGGAGGGGAGATACATCTCTTATCTGACTTCCTCTGTCGTGATTTCCAGATATCACAAAAATAGGAATGTTTGCATCTTTGAGTTTTCTTACAACTTCCATTCCTTGAAGAATTACCTGATTAGAGGGACGGGAAGAATGGAAAAAGTCCCCAGTATGTAAAACAAAATCCACTTTTTTGCTGATTGCAAACTCTACAGCTTCCATAAAAACGTCAAAAAAGTCTTCTGCTCTTTCTTTTAAGCCATATTGATGGTAACCAAGATGGGTATCTGATATGTGGATAAATTTCATTCAGTTTGCCTTTTGCCAAACAGTTTCTCAAACACTACATCTGAAGGACAAAAACCAGTAAATGCTGATAGATAAAGCATAAATATAATGAAATAAACTATGTATTTTCCCCAGTCCTGACCAATGTTTAATAGTATCATAGCTATAAGAAGAAGTGTTCCCATCATAAATCTTTGAGCTCTTATGGCTGATTTTGACATACCTGCCTCCTTATTATTTTGTTTTAGACATATAATATAATTGTATCAGTAATCTGTAAAATCAAGGAGATGTAATGCAAACGACCGAAAAATCAAAGTATTTATTTAAAAATCAGCGGGTAGCGGTTTTTGTAGACATACAGAACCTTTATTACTCAGCAAGAGATGCGTTTAACAGAAAGGTAGATTTTGAGAAAGTTTTGCACACTGTTCTTGATGGAAGAGTTTTAGTGAGGGCAATGGCATACCTTGTGAAACTGCAGGGTGTAGACCAGAAAGGATTTATAAACACTTTAAAGCACATAGGCTATCAGGTAAGAGTTAAAGAGCCTAAAATATTTAAAAGGTTAGATGAAAGCGGAAATCTGTGGACAACTGTAAAGGCAGATTGGGATATGGGTATCGCAATGGATGCTATATCACTTGCAGAGAAAATAGATGTAGCTATACTTGCCAGTGGGGATGGAGACTTTGTTGATTTAGTCAGATATCTCCACACAAAGGGAGTAAAAGTTGAAATAGCTGCCTTTAAACAGACTGTGGCAAAGGAGCTTGTGGAAATAGCAGACGAGTTTATAGACCTTACTTCTTTTGGAGAAGACATTTTTCTGTAATATCTTGAAAACATTTGATTTGAGAAAAAATTATTAAAAAAAACGGAGGATATGATAGATGGAAGAAGAAAAAAAGGAAAAACAGAGTCAGGAAGAAAAGTCTGAGCAAAAAGAGGAAAAAAGCATTGAGGAATGTATGGAAGAAAATGAGAATCTAAAAAAAGAGATTGAAAGATTACAGGAAAAACTACAAAAAACAGAAGAAGCAGCAAAAAGATTAAGTGCCCTATACCAGTCCATTCAGAATGAGTTTGAGGCATATAAAGAGAGAATGAGAAGAGAAAAAGAGGAGGCAAAGGAAGAGGGAGCATTAAGACTTGCAAAAGGATTTATGGAAATTGTTGATAACTTTGAGAAAGCATTAGAAAGTGTAAAATCAACAACAGACATAAATGCTATCTTGAAAGGTGTTCAGATGATACATTACCAGCTTACGAAGTTTTTACAGGAACAGGGTATAGAAAAGATTGATACCAGCTCTGGTTTTAATCCTTTAGAACATGAAGCTATTGAAACTGTGATATCTACAGAACATCAGCCAAACGAAATTATTAAGGTTGTCCAGACAGGATACAGATACAAAGGAAAAACAATAAGACCTGCTAAAGTTATAGTAGCTATTCCTCCAGAAGAGAGGGAAGAAATTACTTGATGGATTACTACAAAATCCTTGGGGTGAGCAGAGATGCCACCCCAGAGGAAATTAAAAAGGCCTTTCGTCAAAAAGCAAAAAAATACCATCCTGACATAAATCCAGAGTATTCTCAGCTTTTTAAACAGATAACACAGGCTTACAACACACTTATAGACCCAGAGAAAAAAAAGAGATACGATGCATCTTTATATGCTTTAGAGAAAAAAGATTTTGGAAAAATAGTAGGAGACCTCATAGCTGAATTTTTAGGATTTCATACGAAACCTATTAAAGGGGAAGACATAACCTTAAGCCTAAAAATCTCTGTTGAAGAAGGTTTTTATGGGACTATTAAAGATGTTGTTTACAAAAGAGAAGTAAAGTGCTCTTTTTGTAGTGGAAAAGGGATATCTTCAAACTCAAAGATTAACGTGTGCACAAAGTGTAGCGGAAAAGGAAGGGTCAGAAAAGGTTTTTTGGAAATCCCCTGTATAAAATGCTTTGGTAGAGGTTTTGTTATTGAAAATCCCTGCAAAGTATGTAAAGGAAGAGGAATTATCAAAAAAAATGAAAAGAAAAGAATTAAAATACCTGCAGGACTGATAGAAGGTCAAAAAGTGATGATAGAAGGAGGAGGAAATGAAGGAGTTAATGGAGGCAAAACAGGAAATCTTTATTTAAAGATAAAATTTAAAAAAGGGAAATTTATCCTGAAGGGCAGAGACATTGTATCAAAAATTCATTTACCTAAAGACTATCTAAAAGAAAACAGATATGTCAGTGTTACAGACATAGAAGGATATCCCCTTAAAATGGAAATAAAAAATAGCGAAAAAACTGTTAAATACAGAATAAAAAACAGAGGTTACAGAGATTACAGTGGTAAAAGGGGAGACTTTATAGTATATCTAATTCCTGAATAACCCTTTTAGTGTGTTTATAACCAATATCAATAGCATCCTTTATTTTCCAGGTTGAAAATAGACCTACATTCAGCAATTCTTTTGGCTGAATAAATACATCACAATACTTTTTTCGTGCCTCCACATTAGACCTTATAGAAAGGTAAAAACTTCTCACAAGAATGTTAAAAGGATTGTTCAGATTTTTTTCTTCACCAAGGGGGTTTACTTCAGAGCCAATAATAAAATCTACTTTTTCTAATATGGGTTCTACAGGCAGATTATCCATTACACCACCATCAATATATGTATATTCCTCTATCTGAACAGGCTTAAATATGAAAGGAAGAGCACAGGATGCAGAAACAGTTTTGAATATATCCCCTTCAGAAAAATATTCAGGTCTACCTAAATTAAGATTTGTTGCACATACATAAACAGGTATCTTTAGTTGGGATAGGTCTGTGTAGTTGATGTATTTTCTAAAAAACTGTTCTAATCTGTCTAAAGAAAATAGAGCTGAAAAGTTCATAGCTACTTTTAAGTAAGAAAAAATATTTGTATTTAAAAGAATCTCTTCTATCTCTAAAGCAGAGTATCCTGCTCCGTAAAATACAGATACAATAGCTCCAGCACTTGAACCTGACAGGCAAGATGGTTTTATCCCATACTCTTCTAATGCTTTTAACACACCAATGTGGGCTGCACCTCTAACAGCACCACCAGATAGGACAAGACCTATGTTTTTCATAATTTTGAAACCTGAGTAATCAGGTCATAAATAGGACCTACTAAACCTAACATAATTATAAGCATAAATCCTCCCACTATACCTATTACTATAGGCTCTATCATTTTTGCTATGTTCTGGGCTATGTAATCTACTTTGTTATAGTAGTAATCAGATATGTATTTTAGCTGTTCGTCAAGATGTCCAGACTGTTCACCTATAGAAATCATTCTGATAATAAGGGGAGAAAAAAGATTCTCTTCTTTAAGGGATTCAGAAAAAAACTTTCCCTCTTCTATTTTTCTTCTTGTATTGGATATGGCTCTTTTAAATACTTCATTTTTTATTGCAGATTCCATTATGTTTAAAGCCTGATACAGAGGCACTCCAGAAACTATCATTAACCTGATATACTCAGCAAAAAAGGCATAATTAAAGTTTATAACAATAATACCAAATACAGGTAATTTAAGTAGTATTTTGTCTGTTTCATATCTAAACGTTTTGTTCTTCATCCTCAGCAGTTTTACAGCTATTCCACCGATAACTAACAGTCCTAAAATAAACAAAAAGTATTCCTGTGTGTATTTTGAAAGATACATAATAAATATAGTGGTAGGGGGAAGCTCAATATTAAAATCTTTAAAAGCATTGATAATTTTTGGGAGAACATAAACGAGCCAGAACAACAAAGCTCCAAATACACTGAAAAAAGCAAAAGCAGGATAAATAAGGGCTTGTTTTGTTTTTGCTTTTATGTCTTCTATTTTTTTTAAATGTTCAGCTGCATCTTTCAAGGTCTTATCAAGAGAACCTGTTTCCTCCCCTATTTTTATCAGAGATACAACTACAGGACTAAATATCTGCTGGTAAGACTCAAATGCCCTTGAAAGTGTATATCCAGCCTGAATTTTAAATGCCATATCCACAAGCATATCTTTCAGTGCAGGATTATCAATATCTTCTGCCAAGTCTTTTATACCGTTAATAACAGGAATTCCCGATTTTACAATAAGGTGAAGATTTTCTAAAAATTCTATTATCTCTTGCTTTTTGATTCTGTAGATAAACCTCTTTAAGTTTAACAGTCTGAAGAAATATGGAACTTTTTTAATCTTTAAAGGAATAAGACCAGAATACTCAAGAATAGGAAATATGTCTTCTTCCGAATCTACCTGCAGGAGCTTTTTATGCTTTTTTCCAAATCTATCTAACGCTTCAACAAAAAATGTTTCCATCAGCCTGCAACCCTTTTAACCTCTTCAGCTGTTGTAACTCCTTTTAAAACTTTTATAAGACCGTCTTCTTTCAAACTCCACATTCCCTTCTCTCTTGCCCTTTCCATGATTGTGAGAGGCGTTGAACCTTTTACAATTAAATCTGCTATCTCATTGTCTATCTTTAAAAGCTCAGCTATGACAGTTCTACCTAAATATCCTGTTCCTCTGCAGTGTTCACAGCCTTTACCGTAATAAATGGTAATCTCTTCCTCAAGATTTTCAACCTGAGCAAATCTCTTTATAGAAGAAATCTCGTATCCGTATTTTAATAGCTCTTTTGCTTTTATGCTTTTTTCTTCTTTGCAAAAGGGACAGACTTTTCTGACAAGTCTCTGAGCAGTAATTGCAGAAACACCAGAGGCCACCATGTAATCTTTAATCTTCATATCTATTAACCTTGGGATTGCACTAACTGCATCATTTGTGTGGAGTGTTGACAGAACCAGATGTCCTGTTATAGATGCTCTCATTGCCATCTCTGCAGTTTCTTCGTCTCTTATTTCACCTATCAAAATAACGTCTGGGTCCTGTCTGAGAAAGTGTCTAATAGCTCTTGCGAAAGTATATCCTGCTTTTTCGTTAACCTGTGTCTGTTTTATAAAGGGAAATTTGTATTCTATGGGGTCTTCAGCAGTCAGTATGTTTCTTCTCAAAGCATTTATTCTCCTGAGGGCTGCATACAGAGTTGTTGTTTTACCTGAACCTGTTGGACCTGTAACCAGAACAATTCCCTGTGGCTTTAAAAACTCTTCTTCTAACTGTTTCAGGACTTTTTCTTCAAAGCCTAAACTTTTTAGATTAAAGAGGGATAGATTTTTAGACAGTATCCTTATAACCACATTTTCCCCATAGGTTGTTGGGACTGTTGAAACTCTCATATCATAGCTTTCTTCAAAAAATTCATGTGAAAATGAGCCATCCTGCGGCAGTCTCTGTTCTGCTATGTCCATTCCAGACAGAACCTTTATCCGAGAAACGACAGGATTATGAATTTCCTTTGGGAAAGCATAAAAATGCTGCATTATACCATCAATTCTGAAAAATATGTGGGAAGCTAAATCTTCAGGTGATATGTGAATGTCCGTTGCTCTTTCTATGATAGCATTGTTTATTATCAGCTCAACAAACTTAGGAATGTCTACTACTGCACCAGCCTTTGACCTTTCTATTATCTGTTTTATCTCTTCGTCTATCGGTCTTTCTAACAGGAAGTATTGAATCTCAATTGTCTTTTGGAGTGTTTCTGTATCTGCGACAAAAACCTCAACCTGTAATCCAGTCCTTCGCTGAACAATATCTATTGCATTCAGATCAAATGGATTTGACATAGCAAGAAAAACTCTATTTTTTTCAATTTTGAATGGAAGAACCTGAAACTGTTTGGCCATGTTTTTATCAATCAGCTTTAAAGCTTCTTTAGAAGGTGGATACTGGGAAAGGTCTATGTAAGGTTTACCAGACTGATGAGCAATAGCTTCAGCTACTTCCCTTGGGGAAACAAATGACAGTTCCTGAAGTATCTGACCAAATAATCCTCCCCTTACTTTCTGGACTTCAAGGGCAACCTGTATCTGTTCGTCAGTTATGTAGCCCAGCTCCTTAAGGAGCTGGCCGATAGGTTTACGCTCCATTATTATGGAGATTTTTCAAAGAAGTAAACAATGTTTACTGTAGTGTCTTCTGTTGTGCAGTTTGTCCAGGCATCAGAGCTATTTCTTGCAGAATAAGCTCCTGTTAATTCTCTTATCCTTCCGTCTCCTGCGTCAAGAGCTCCATCTATGGAAGAGTCTATGGCTTTAGCTGCAAAACATGGAATGTTAGCTATTGATATGGCGTTTCTATACTGCCCAGAATTAACATAAGCCCTACCAATAAAGAATCTTCCTCCAAACTGGGTAAGAGAAAGTTTCCTGTTGTCACTGTTTGGCAAAATACCTGCCCTTTTCAGTTCTGCCCACGGTGCATCTCTATCAGTGGAGGTAAATCCTGTATCTCCACAAAATCCACTGTCAGGGTTATTATCTAATCCTCCAGTTGTGTTATTTGTTGTTGGGTCAATCAGCCCATCACTGTTACAATCTGCAGGCATTCTTCCGTATCTGTCGCGGAATGTCCATACTACTGCTTCTAATCCCCTCAAATCACTTAAAAGTCTTTTTATCTGTGCATTCTTTATAACTTCCTGTCCCTTCAAAATAGCCCCTAAAATAATTCCGATAATAACAAGAACAATTGCCAGTTCAACAAGGGTGAAACCTCTTTCAGCTTTTCTCATTTTCTCCTCCTTTAAATTTTGTTTGCATATTCCGATATAGATATTATCGGAATTTATTAATTTTTTTACAATATTAATAGCAGTATTCAGATTATGTTACACAATATATGCTGGTAAAATGAAATAATCATGAAAATTTATTCGGTTGAATCAGGCAGAAAAATAAGAAAAGGAATTACAGTTAAGAAAAAGGGGGACTTTGTTAAGTTTATATCTTTTGACAAAGGCTCAAATAAGGTTTACCTTTCCATTTTTTATCCAGACATTATCTTTTCAGAAGTAGTTCTTCCTCCTGTCAGCGACAATGAAACTTTGTTATTTCTTCTACAAAACAGATTATCAGGTCTTTTAGAAGAAAATAAAAGTTATTCTTTTGCTCTCTTTGAGAAGGAGAAAATATCAGAAAGCGAGATTTCTTATGATGTTTATGCTATTTCTGAAGAAGCTTTCTTTAATGCTTTGGAGGAAAGTAATTTTTCCGTTGACAGTATTTCTCTTTTTACTATTGATGTTTTCTCACTTATTCCATTCTCTCACAGAGAAAAACCAGGAAAAACAGTACTCCACTTTTATGGAGATGATGAAAAAATACTGATAGTAGTTTCTAAGGATGACAGGCCGATTTACGTTAGAGCTGTTCCTATTCCTGAGTTTATGGAGAAAAACAAACTACCAGACATTTATTACGAAAACTTCAACATGACCTACTTGTTTGTATACCAGAACAAAAGGATAGAAGTAGAAGACATCCTTATCTCAGGTAAAGCCTCATATGTTAGAGAATTTTTATCTTTGGTTGAAAATTTAACAGGTAAAGTAGCAGTTATTTTAAAAAAAGAGAATTATATATCTGGTTTATCTGAAGAAGACTTCCACGATTACTTAATCCCTATAGGAACAGTATTTTTGGAAGAGAAATTTAACTTTATTCCTTTAGAAATAAAAAAGAAAAGGACATTTAACTTTGTTTTAAACATACTAACTCTTACATTTATTTTTGTTGCAACAATACTTTTTGCAATTAATTTCAGTTTATTTGTTGAGCTGAAGAAAGAAGTGGTTTACCTTAACAGACTATCACTACAAATTAATCAGGAAAGTCGGGAGATTGGACAGTTAATATCTAAAAGAGAGATTGATTTTTACTCAAAAGTGTTCAAAAACATAGAAGAAAGTAAAAAATCTAATCCCCTTTCGTTTTTTTATGAGCTGAGGGACATATTTTTCGCCCTGAACGAAAAAAACATCCAGTTCAATAGCAAAAATTATACAATGACTGTAACTTCTGAAGAGAGCTTTAATTCCTTCCCAGAAATGATTATGTTCAAAAATAAGATATCAGAAATGATAAAGAAGAAAAAAGCATTTGATATAAACCTTCAGATTAAAGAAAATCAGCAAGATTTAAAACTTATAATCACTATGCGAATACAGAGGAAAGAAGGTGCTGAATAAAAAGTATGTTGTATATCTGATTATAACTTTAGTTTCTGTTTTAATGTTAGAAAGTTATGTTGCCTTTTCTGACTTAGCGCAGGTTATAGAGGATAAAAAGTTACAGATGCAAAGAACATTGTCAGATTTAGAAAATGAAAAGAAAAGTATTCTAAAATTAAAAGAGGAAGTTAGAAAACTGAAAATAAAACCTCTGAGTAGAGAAGAAGCATTAAAAGAAATTTTAGATAAAGCAGACTATTTTGTAAAAATGTATGATGCTACAGTAAAAAAGTCTTTATCAGAAAAAGATAATATATTTTTTATAACAGTTTCTTTTGACTACTATCCTGAAAGCTCTGAAGACCTAATAAAATTTTTCTACAAACTATCTGAAATAACCTCTCCACAACTTGTAATTGAAAATTTTCGCTTAGATAATCTAAAAGAAGGAACCAAAACATACTTTGAAATTACATTAAAGCAACCTTTTAAGGGCAAGTGATGAGCAGACTGAAATTACTTGGAACTAAAGAGCTTGTTTATCTGTCGTTTCCTATTATTCTCTGGGTGATGTTTTACTTTGTGACTGTTGATTTTTTTAAAGATTTCGTAACGGCCAAATGGAAGTTACCTAACCCTGCTCAACCAGAAACCTTTTCAGTTCCTTACAAGATTAGAACAGAAAACATAAATCTGTCAGAAATTGAAAGCATTATCACTGTAAAACCTTATAAAGCAGCTGTAAAACCAAAAACAGCTCAAAAAAAAGAAAGCCCTCCCCAATACAAAATAAGTTTTATCTATATTGGGAAGGATAGATATGTAATAATAAACGGAAAACTTTTGAAGGAAGGAGAAAATATTTCCAGAGACGAAAAGATTATAAAAATATACAGAGATGGAGTTTTACTAAAAGGCAAGTGGGGTGAACGATGGATAAGATTTTTAAACTAACGCTGTTGCTGATAGTTTTTTATGTTATTGGCTGTTCTCCAAAAGTTTATGAAAAGAAAAACAGTTTCTCAGATGAAACTGTGAAAAAAGAAACAACAGCAGTTATCAGTAAAAATATAAAGAAGAAACCAGTCATCTCAAATCCACCACCATTAATATTAGAGCCAGTTATTGAAGAAGTTTCTCCTTTAGAGGGACAAACCTTTACATTCAGTGCAGACAATGCACCACTAAAAACTGTTCTTTATGCCTTTGCAAAAGATACAGGATTTAACCTGATAATATCACCTGACGTTGATTCTAACATACCTATTACAGCAAATTTTAACGATACACCAGCTCAAACTGCTTTAGACATAATAACAGACATAGCAGGAGTGTGGTATGAAATTAAGGATAATGTTATATACATAAAAGCAACAAAAACAAAGCTGTTTCACCTGCCTTACATTCATACCACTTCCCAGTATAAATCAGATCTTGGAGGCGATGTTTTGGGAAGTGGAGCTACAGGTTCCACAGGAGCTGTAGGAACAGCAGGAACAGGTGCAGGAGGAGGAAGCTATGGAGGAAGTTCCTACTCAACAGCCAACATAAAAGGAGAGTTTTCCCTCCAGTATGAAAGTCCAGAAGAGATAAATAACTTTTACGACAGATTAGAAGAAAGTGTTGCAAACATTCTCGGGCTACCGTTTACAGGGCAAGGAAATGCTGCCATCTTAGCCACCAATTTAGGTAATAACAGAAAAATACTTAACAGTTATACATTAAACAGATTTACTGGAACGCTGATTGTGACCGCAACTAAAGATAAGATGAAAAAGATAGAAAAACTGATAAACAGCATAAAGAAAGAGATAAAAAAACAAGTAATAATAGAGGCAAAAATAGTAGAAGTTACATTAAGCAAGGAGTTTAAGTATGGTATAGACTGGAATTTACTTATGAAGAATTTTCTTGGAACAGGTAGTTCAGTAAGGCTGGTTCAAAATCTCAGGCTTGGCTCTGGATATGGGCAGGTATTCGTTACAGGTGCAGACTTTCAGTCTATTTTAGACATATTAGAAAGAACAGGGAAAATAGAAACCCTTTCAAACCCCCGGATAAGAGTTATAAATGGACAAACTGCTATTATTTCTTCAGGGCTGATAATTCCTTTTTGGGAAAAGTATGTGAGCACAGTAACAGGAACAGCAGCTTCGCAGCAAGTTTACTACACAAGAAGTAATGTGTTAGATGGGGTGATGTTGGGAGTCACTCCTTACATAGAGAACGGAGAAATAATGATGAACATCGTTCCTGTGTCCACAAAAATTGAAGACATTCGCCAGCTTGTAGACAACAATCAAGTTGTCGCTGAAGCACCTGTTTTGAATGTAAAAGAGGCAGGGACAATAGTAAAAGTTAACGATGGAGACCTGATTATAATTGGAGGCCTAATTGGAACAGAAAAAAGGAAGATAATAAGTAAAATTCCCGGTTTAGGGGATATACCCGGTATAGGAATGCTATTTAGGAAAAAAGAAATAATCAAGCAGAAAAAGGAGTTGATAATTTTCCTTAGACCCAGAATAATAACTGTGTATTAGGTAATAGCCTATGAGCCTGATTATAGATTCTTTAAAAAAAATTAAAAAATCTGCAGACAGAAAACTGTTACCCCCTAATCTCAAACCTGAGAAAAAGAAAAACAAGAGACTGTTTCTCCTTGCAAGTGTCGTTATCGTGTTGTTTATTTTATTTTTAGCTCTCAAGATTTTAGAAAATGAACTTATAATAAATGAAGAATACGAGCATATTTCTATAAGACAGGTAAAAAAACCGGTAGAAACTTCTGTCTCCCAAAAGCAAGATAAATCCATAGAAAAAAATATAAGAAAAACACCTAAAAACAGTATCACCCCGAAAACAGACACATCCCTGAAAAATGTTCAGCATAAAAAACATCAATCAAAAAAACCACAGACACCATCTACTCCCAAAAAGATAGAAAAAGGTAAGTATGTGTTCTACGTAACGCAAGCAAACAAATATTTGAAAAAAAAGGAGTATCAAAAAAGTTTAATGTTTTACCAGAAAGCATACAGTATAAAACCTGAAGAAAGCATTCTGACAAACATAATAATCCTGAAAATAAAGTCAGGAAACAATAACATCAAAGAAGAGATTAAAAGTATAAAGAGTGAAAAAAATCTATACAAAATAGCACTTGTTGCCATTAATAGCGGGAAATACCAGTTAATCAAAGAGTTTCTTCAGAAAAGGTCATCTCAGGACAGCTCAGGTATCACAGACTATCTGTTAGGAATAATTTATGAGAAAGAAGGAAAACTGAATGACGCAGAAAAACAGTACAAAGAAGCTTTCAGAAAAAACCCTTCAAACCCTTACATATCTTATGCTTATGGAAGAATTTTAGAAATCAACGGCAAACGTTCCATTTCACGGAAAATTTATGAACATACATTAAAAATTATTAAGGATAAAAGTTCTAAACTTTGGAAGGTAGTTTATGAAAGGTTGAAAACTTCTGGAGGAAGTTATGAATAAGAAGGGATTTACATTAATTGAGTTGGCAATGGTTTTGGTCATAATAGGACTTGTCGCAGGAATAGGAATAACAGTTTTAGGTATCCTTATAAAAAGAGCTCAGGTAAATGCTACAAAAGAGATAGTTAATGCAGATGTAGAAGCGATTCTTGGCTATACCTTTTCTTCAGGAAAAATTCCAGATGCATCCACTTTTAGCACTATTGTAAGAAATAAAAAAGATTCTTTCGGAAAAGAGATTGTTTACATATACGACGAAGGTTTGACAGATTACTGTGGAAGACTAAAAACAAACATAACTATTCAGATATGTCCAGATTCTGCTTGCACCACACCTGTTCAGACTATATCAGATGTTGCTTTCATTGTTCTTAGCGGTGGAGCTAACTACAATAATCAAACAGCAGGCAGTGGTGGCATAAACTCTCCTACCACTATAAAGATTTATCAATATGGAGTTAGTGTTGATGGATATCCTGACGATATGAACAGGATTGAAGAATACGACGATATCGTAAAATGGGTTACTTTGGCAGAGCTTCATCACAACGATAAGTGTAAACCTCTATTTATAGACTCTAACCAGACTTTACCTGATGCAGTGGAGGACACCCCTTACCGGGCAAAAATAGAAGTTTCAGGAGGTGTTCTCCCTTATCAATTTGGGACGTGGAACGGTACCTCCTGCGATACTGCTTCACAGTGGAGTGGCTATGGACTGTCTCTAACAGCAGACGGTTATATCACAGGAACGGTCAATTACGATACAGATTCAAATGTAGGCTCTGTAACAGGATGTGGAGGGAATATAACTATATCTGATATATGCGTAAAAGACAGCCTTGGAGATGAGTATCATCTAACAGGTAATTTAACTATAAAAGTTTTTCCTCAACAGGTAAAAATATTAACAGAGGTTCTACCCCCTGCATACGAAGGAAGTGATTACAGAGTTACATTTTTTGTCGTGGGAGGAGGAGATAGCTATAGCTGGAATTTTACAGGTAGTCTCCCAGACAACCTGAGCTTCTCTAATGGACAGATTTCTGGAACTGTTCAGTCAGATACAGGATGTAGCAATCCATCTCCCTATAACTTTACAGTTGAAACAACATCCTGTGACATGACAGCTTCAAAAGGTTATGTTCTAACAGTGGTAGACCCTGACTGTATATCTTCAGGAGGAGGCTCAGGTTCAGGCTCTGGAGGAAGTTGCTCTTCCATTACAGTGTATAATATTGGTAACCAAAGGTATTACCGGGTTGGCTCTATTTTACTGTGGTGGTGTATTCCATCTTCAAGTTGTTCTTCTTTTAGCTCAGCAAATATCTCCAGTGGAGAGTGTATAATTGTGTATACCAATAGAAGATGCAGGAGAACAGAAGCCACATACGGATACAGTTCCCTTAAAGGTTACGATACAAACAATAACTGCGAGGTAAATTATAACAATGGAGCGTTATCTGATAGGTAAGACTATAACTGCATTTTTTGTAATAACAACAATTGTTTATGGCTCTGATTTGGGGGGTGAGATATATAGAAAAAACTGTGTCCAGTGTCACGTAGAAAAAACAACAGAGCTTACAGATAACCTATCCCTTAAGGCCCCACCTATAGACGCTTTAACAAGACAGATAAAATACCACTATCGTAACAAAGAAAAATTTGTCCAGTATGTTGTAGACTTTTTGTCTCAACCAGATACAGAAAAGTCAGTATGCAAACCTTGTATCAAAAGATGGGGTTTAATGCCTCCTGTGAATATTCCTGAAGAGGAAAAACAGTCTGTAGCATTATGGATGTTTAGAAACTTTAAGTAATTATCTGCTGTATAATCCCATTAGATAACCTTCATCTATAATTTTGCCTGTCATTACCACCTCTACTTCCTGTCTTGATGCACCTGCTGGCAGTTCCAAATAAGGAACATCTAAAGCAAAAACTCTGAAAAAATATCTGTGAGGCTTACCAAACGGAGGGCAGGGTCCTCCATACCCTATTTTTCCAAAATCATTTATTCCCTGTTTTATGCCATTTACTTCAGGATTTTTTGGAAAATCTTCAGGAAGTTCATTTATGTTGGCAGGTATGTCATAAACCACCCAGTGGGTAAATACTCCTATAGGTGCATCAGGGTCTTCCATTAGTAAGACAAAACTTTGAGTTTCCATAGGATAACCTGACCAGATAATTGGTGGAGATATATCTGAACCATCACAGGTATAAATTTTTGGGATTGTCTCTCCATAATGAATAACAGGACTTTTTATTATCAATGTAGCACCCCCTCAATTATTTCAGTTTATTCAATTAATATATTTAAGTTAATGATTGTGATAAATTAAATCAATTGTTTTTTAAAAAATGTTTAAAAGCACTTTTATCCATTTTGTCTTTGATTACATCTTCTGTAGTCCACTTTTCTAATATCTTTTCTATTTCTTCCTCAGTAAGAGAAGGTCTTTCATACATACCTTTTTCTTCCCTTTGTCTTTGAGCTTCATACAGGATTACACCTGTAGCTACAGAAACATTAAGACTCTGAGCCATTCCATACATAGGTATGATAATTTTGCGGTCAGCAAAACGCAAAACTTCATCACTGACCCCTTTCAGTTCGTGTCCGACAATAATGATAGTAGGCTTCGTATAATCAACTTTTCTAAAGTGAATACTATCTTCAGAAAGGGAAGTAGCAACAATTTGAAACCCATCTTTCTTTTTTAAGTGAAAAAATTCTTCTATCTTTTCGTCAGGGATTTTTTGGTGTATTATCCATTTGTGGGAACCCATTGTAATCTCTTCGTTTATTATTTCTTCATTACCACTATATCTGTAATACAGGTATAAAACGCCTACAGCATCAGAGGTTCTCAATATTGCAGAAAAATTATGGGGATTTGTTACATTATCTGAAAAAACCTGCAGGTCTTTCTGTCTTTTAGTCAAAATCTTTCTTATTTTTTCTGCTCTTTTTTTTGTTGTAAACATTCGTAACTCCACATTTTAGTTTTATAATTATAATCAATTTTATAATGTGGAGGATTTGAGATGAACGAAACTGCTGAACTTATTTTGACTATTGTCGTATTTGGTCTTATGTTTGGGATAATAATCTGGCTGATGATTTACTGGAGTAGGAACAACACTATCGTTGATGAAAGAGACAGAAAGTATTATCAAAAAAAAGAAAAATCAGATGAGGTAAATCACACATAAGCAACAAAAATTGGAATAAAATGTGATTAAAAATGCGAGGTGAAGATGACTACAATGGAAAAAGAAATGCAAATTTTTATTTTTAAAGGTCATCCAGATAGAGTAAAAACACAGGTGGCTCCTATTTTTGAGATAGATAATTCAGAATCTTACATGGAAATACCATTTGAATTCTATCTTGACCTACCAGAAGAAGAAAAAGCATTTGTAGAAGGATTTAATAAGTATATTGATGGAGACATAAAAGGTTCACGAAGAGAGCTTGCAAAAAGTGCATCAAAGATACCAGAAGCTAAATACATGTTTGCCCTTGTAAACATACTACTTGGAAAAACAAGGGAAGCCCAGTTTTTGCTTGCAGATTTTAAACCAGAATGGAAAAGGTTTATTCAGACATGGAGAGTTCCTGTTCTTGTCATCCCATTTTCCTCAGGAGATAAAGCCCTTTACATATCAATTGATGAGAAAGGTCTTCAGGCACTTGCATATTTTCTTGAAGGTAAATCCCCTGAAGAAATAGCATTTTTACTTGGACTGTGAGACATGAAAGAGTTAATTAGAGAGCTGTCTCCTTATCTACTTACAAGATTGATGTCTGATGGTGGAGAGTATGGAGAAATTTTTTACGAAAAAACCTTTTCAACTGTTCTCAAATTAGAGGGAGGAAAGATTGAAAAAACTGTAGAAGGATATGATGAAGGTGTAGGAATAAGACTTATAAAAGATGGTAAAACTTACTATGGATATACAAACAACATATCAAAAGAGTCCCTTGAAGAAATTGTGAAGGGAATAGTAACTTCAGCAGACGAAGGAAAAGTAAAAGTGGGAATAACTTATCTAAAAAACGTTCCACGCGTTATTTTAGACCCAGAAGATTATTTCCTTGATAGAAAAAAAGAAATTCTCTTAAGGGCAGATGATACAGTCAGAAGTTTTGATAACAGGATAATACAATCAAGTATTATGTTAAAGGATAATAAAAGGGAAATCATTATAATAAACAGTTTAGGGGAAATAGCAGAAGATACTCAGATTAGAACAGCTTTTTATGTTGAAGCTATAGCTTCTCAAAATGGTGATTTATACAGGGGATACGACTCTTTCGGAAAAAGTAAAGGATACGAGATTTTTGAAGATGGTGAGATTAACGTGGTGAATTATGTTTCAGAAAAAGCTGCTCATAGAGCTATAACAGGTTTATCAGCAAGAAAAGCTCCTGCTGGAAGTATGCCTGTTGTTATCTCGTCAGAAGCAGGAGGAACTATGATTCACGAGGCAGTAGGACACGGACTTGAAGCTGACCTTGCAGAAAAAGGACTGTCTGTATATTCAAATAAAATAGGAGAAAAAGTTGCATCAGAGCTTATAACAGTTATAGATGATGGAACTATTGAGGGTAAAATGGGGAGCTACAGTATTGACGACGAAGGAGTTCCCGCACAGAAAACTGTTCTCATAAAAGATGGTTATCTAACAGGTTTTATGTATGACAGGTTAACGGCAATGGTGTCAGGAAAAAAATCAACAGGAAATGGAAGAAGAGAAAGTTACCGTCACATTCCTATAGTCAGAATGAGAAATACATTTATAGCTCCAGGGAAGGATAATCCCCACGACTTTATAAGAGACATAAAAAAGGGGATATTTGTAGTTAAAATGGGAGGTGGTCAGGTTAATACAGTAAATGGAGATTTTATGTTTGAAATTATTGAAGGATATGTGATAGAAGATGGTAAAATATCCTATCCTGTTAGAGGAGCATCCCTTCTCGGTAATGGTCCTGAAGTGCTTAAAAATATTGCAGGGGTAGGATATGACATTGGCTGGTCTATAGGCACTTGTGGAAAAAATGGACAGGGAGTTCCTGTTGCAGATGCTCAGCCTACAATAATGGTTAAATCTATGGTGGTTGGAGGCCAATCTTGAAAAACAAGGCTGTATTTTTAGACAGAGACGGAGTAATTAACGAGGATTACGGTTTCGTGCACAAAATTGAAAACTTTCACATATATCCAGAGGTGTTTCCTGCATTGAGAAAATTGCAAAAAGCAGGATTTAAGTTGCTAATTGTTACAAATCAATCTGGTATTGCCGTAGGCTACTATACAGAAGATGACTTTAAAAGGTTAACAGACTATATGCTTGATGTGTTTAAACAAAAAGGTATAAATATTGACAAAGTCTACTACTGTCCTCATCATCCAGAAGGCATAATTCCTGAGCTTTCTATAAAATGCAGTTGTAGAAAACCAGAAAGTGGAATGATAAAACAGGGTATAGAGGAGTTCAACATAGACCCTTCACAATCTTTTCTTATTGGAGACAAAGAAAATGACATAAAAGCTGCCCATAAAGAAGGTGTAAAAGCAGCTTTAGTTAAAACTGGACAGGGAAAGAAATATGTTGAGAATACAGAAGCAGACTTTGTAGGAGAAAACATACTTGATGTGGTGGATAATTTTATACTCAAAAGTGTTTCTGTTTAAAATTTCCTTTTGTCCTCAACAATCTCTACAAAATTGCCGTCAGGGTCTGTAAGAAAAAAGTATAGAATACCAGTTCTGCCTTTCTTTATTTCTGTGTTAGGGCTTATCAGACCTTCTCTAATCAGTTCCTCTTTTGCCCTATAAATGTCTTCAACCTTAAATGCTATGTGTTTGTATCCCAGAACCTTAAGGTCTTCCCACAGAGAATATTTTTTAGAAGAAATGTGATTTTGAAATTGGAAAAGTTCAATAATGAGATTTCCTTTTTTTAAATGTCTTATTCTTAATCCTTCATCTTCAGACTGATATTCTATAATTTTTCTAAATCCAAAATGGGAGTAAAACTTCTCAGATTTTTCTATGTCGGTTACAGAAATAGCTATGTGGTGAATGTAAAAATCCATTGGTCTTAGTTAAAAACAGGGGAAGCAATCCCCTGTTAAAATTGTTATCTAACACCTAATACTTCACTTTCAAAATCTTTAAGAATAGAAGTCCAGCGTTCAAATATGTCCTCAAGATTTTCTTCTGTTACGCCATATTCAAGGTCTACAGGAAGTTTTAGCTTTACTGTTTCTTCATCAACTTTATAAGCTGTCCCAAAGATGTTATCCTTGTTCCATTTATTTATTTTTTCTAAAGAAACTTTTTTCCCTTCCCAACCAGCTTTAAAAGCAATAACTTTGCAATTTCTGTTTTTTCTGCAGTTATAAAAGTATATACTGTATTTGGTTCCATTGATTCTTCCCACGATTAGAGGGTCCCCAAAGATATCCTTTTTAAGTTTGGCCATCCCAAATCCTCTCGCAATATTCAAAATGGCTTTGGGGTCTTTAGCTGATATAAGGTCAACAGCACTTGCTTGAGTTGAGATAAAGAAAAAGGCTAAAGGAAGGATTACCGTTAACAATCCTACTGCTCTCCTCCTCATGGCACCTCTCCTGAAATTTATTAATTTTCAACTTATAATATTAAATATTCTAATATCTGCTTTTTATTTATATTTATTGAAAAATTAAATAAAGATATTGGATAATATAATTGAAATGGAGTTAACATCTGGTATTGACCAGCTTTTAAATCAGGTTGTTTTAGGAACGCCCCTCTACAAGTGGGCTATTGCTCTCGTTATTTTTATTTTGTTCCTATTATTAAGAAAGATATTCAGCAGGATTATAGTAAACAGTATAAAAACTGTCGTTTCAAGAACAAAAACCAGTATAGACGACAAAATTCTCAGTATGATAGAAAGCCCTCTAAGATTTTTGTTTATCGTTATAGGATTGTGGATAGTTTTAGATATATTAAGTATTCAAGCTGACATAGCACAGCATATTGTTCGTTCTATGTTTATAATCCTTGTCTTCTGGGTTTTTTATAATGGGATTAATGTCTTTAGCACAGACATTTATACTTTTAGTGAAAAGTTTGGAAAAGAGCTTGCAAAGGAAGTCGGCTCTTTTCTGATAAAGTCTGTAAAGGTATTTATTGTTATTATAGCTATCCTTGCTGTTCTCCAGGAGTGGGGTATTAACGTTACAGCTCTTATAGCTTCCTTAGGGATAGGTGGCCTTGCTATTGCCTTGGCTGCCAAGGATACAGCTGCCAATCTGTTTGGTGGGTTAACAATACTTGCAGATAAATCCTTGAAGATTGGAGAATGGATAAAGGTTGGTTCTGTTGAAGGGATTGTGGAAGACTTAGGTATGCGGACAACAAAAATAAGAACTTTTGAGAAGTCTCTTGTAACTGTTCCAAATCAATACATAGCAAATAATCCTATAGAGAATTTTTCAAGGAGAGACGTAAGAAGAATAAAGATGACCATAGGACTTGTTTACAGCACACCTCCAGACACTGTAAGGAAAATTGTAAAAGAGATAAAACAGATGCTTCAGGAACATCCGGGAATAGCAAAGAACCAGACACTTCTTGTATTTTTTGACAAGTTTTCTGACAGTTCTTTAGATATTTTCATTTATACGTTTACAAATACTGCAAACTGGATTGAATATATGGCTATAAAGGAAGATATAAATCTGAAAATTATGGATATTGTTGAGAGAAATGGTTCTTCTTTTGCATTTCCAAGCCAGTCTATATATGTAGAAAAGCTTCCTCACAAACTGTCATTTTATACAGAAGATTAACTAAACATCTTCCTCAGTTTTAAAAATGGATTTTCGTCTGCATATATAGTCTGAACAGGAATTCTTTTTAAGACAGAAAACTGTCTTAATTTTTCATCTATCTCTTTCAGCCCTTTGATGTAATGTTTTACCATAGGTCTGACTAAATATGGTATCTTTTCT
>Ga0256833_1000206_pt1 | contig 46269 bp, 51 predicted proteins | sample 356284metaG_FD_190535 | JGI IMG/M metagenome (GOLD analysis project Ga0256833, IMG submission 190535) | Hydrothermal vent microbial communities from Mid Atlantic Ridge, Atlantic Ocean - 356-284 | ecosystem: Environmental > Aquatic > Marine > Hydrothermal vents | place: Atlantic Ocean: Mid... | reverse complement strand
AATACTAAATTTCTAAAATTTCCCCAATTTCTAAGATTCTGCAGTTTATTCCTTCTTTTTCAAGTCTTTCTTTTAAACCCTCAGCATTCTTTTTCTTTTCAGGTTTTTCTGGATTGTAGTGAATTGGAATTACTACTTCAGGTTTAATTTTTTTCATTTCTCTAACGTAATCCTCGTAAAAATCGGGAAAACAGGCTGTAAACACGACCTTAGCGTTAACTTCTGGAAATCTCGAAGAATCTCCAGAGTGCAAAACTCCTTTGTACAGATAGCTAACAGATTCCTTAGCTTTCCAGCACCAACTCTCCAGAACTTCAACTCCATCCACTTCCATTCCGGGTTTAACTTCAATTCCACTAATGCCGTACTCCTCTAAGGTTGCCTTAGGAGCTAATAACTTGTCGTAATTAATTTCTTTTAGTTTTTCGGGAGCTATATGGTCTGAATGTTCGTGCGTTACAAGTACCAAATCAAACTTGCCTTCTGGTTTTAACAAGTAGTTTGGATCGATTAAGACTCTTTTCTCCGCTAAGATTTCGACGCAAGAATTACCAAGCCATCTGAGTTTCATAACAGCATTTTAAGCTCGTAGAATTATAAATTTAGCGACTATAACTGATTTTCACAAATTTTAACAAATCTTACTCAAATTTATGAAAAATTTAGAAAAATATATAATTTTTAATTAAATAATATTAAAAAGATTTTTATTACAGATTGCATGAATCGCGACTGGTGGTCGAATATGAGCTACTTTGATGAGGTAGCGCCAAACGCTAAGAAAGTGGCAATATATGGAAAAGGTGGAATAGGTAAGTCAACTACATGCCAGAATACAGCGGCAGCACTTGCATATTACTTCAAAAAGAGGGTGATGATTCACGGTTGTGATCCGAAGGCTGATGCTACGAGGATGATACTTCACGGCAAGCCTCAGGAAACGATAATGGACGTTATGAGGGAAGAGGGTGAAGAGGCAGTTACTCTTGAAAGGGTTAGAAAAGAGGGATTTTGCGGAATACTATGCGTTGAAAGCGGTGGTCCAGAACCGGGAGTTGGATGTGCTGGTAGAGGTGTAATAACTGCAGTGCAGAAAATGATAGAACTTGGGGGATACCCAGACGACTTAGACGTGTTGTTCTTCGACGTTCTCGGAGATGTTGTTTGTGGTGGTTTCGCAATGCCATTGAGAGACGGTCTGGCTAAGGAGATATACATAGTTGCGAGTGGAGAGATGATGGCGATCTACGCAGCTAACAACATCAGCAGGGGTATTTTGAAGTATGCCGAGCAGTCAGGAGTCAGGCTTGGGGGAATAATCTGTAACTCAAGGAAGGTGGATAGAGAAAAGGAGCTTATAGAAGAATTCTGCGACGCTTTAGGCACGAAGATGATTCACTTCGTTCCAAGAGATAACATAGTGCAGATTGCGGAGTTTAATAAGATGACTGTGGTTGAATACGATCCAGAATGCAATCAAGCACAGGAATACAAGAAGCTCGCCAAAAAGATACTGGACAACGACGAGTTAACGATACCAAAGCCTCTAACAATGGACGAGTTGGAAAAGCTCTGTGCAAAGTACGGCATCTCAGGATGATAACATGAAGCTTATTAAGGCAATAATAAGACCAGAAAAAGTAGATGACGTAATCGATACTCTCAGTGAGGCTGGATTTCCAGCTTTTACAAAAATAGACGTCGTCGGTAGGGGTAAGCAAGGCGGACTGAAAGTTGGAGAATACTACTACGACGAACTACCAAAAGTCATGTTGCTAATTGCAATAAACGATGAGGACGTAAAGAAAATTGTAGAGCTAATAAAGAGTTCAGCTTATACTGGAAATTACGGAGATGGTAAGATCTTCATTCAATCCATAGAAGAGGCATATACGGTAAGAACAGGGGAAAGGGGGATTTAGTTGAAAGAAATTATAGCGATAATAAGACCAAACAAAGTCTCCAAGACTGCAAAGGCTCTGGAAGCTGTCGGATTTCCAGCTTTAACTGTAATGAAGTGTTTTGGGAGGGGTAAACAAAGAGGTTACCTCGATGTCAACCTGCCCGACGTCATAGACATGAAAAAAATAGTGGAAGAGGGAGAAAAGCAGGGATTGTACATGAAATACATACCTAAGAGACTTCTGTCAATAGTCGTGAATGACGAGGATGTTCCTTTAGTTGTGGGTATAATCATGAAAGTAAACAGAACTGGAAATATAGGTGATGGTAAAATTTTTGTTTTACCTGTAGAAGATGCTATTAGAATTAGAACTGGAGAAAGTGGAGAAAGTGCAATATGAGGTGGTTTTATGCCGTTTATTTTGCTGAAATGCGATGAGTGTATTCCGGAGAGGATGAAGCACATTTACGCTTACGATCCTGAAGAAGAGATAGTTCCTCTCTGCAATTCCAATACCGTTCCGGGAGATCTGACAGAAAGGGGTTGCGCTTTTGCTGGAGCGAGAGGAGTTGTAGGAGGGCCCATAAAGGACGTCATCCACATGATTCACGGGCCGATAGGCTGTGGATATTACACTTGGGGAACGAGGAGAAATTTAAGCGACAACGACCTGCACAGGCGTTACTGCTTCTCCACGGACATGCAAGAATCAGACATAGTTTACGGGGGAGAGAAGAAGCTCTATAAAGCCTGCATTGAGGCTAACGAGGAGTTTCCGCATGCTAAGGGCATAATAATCTACACCACCTGTCCCACCGCTCTGATAGGAGATAACGTCGAAGCTGTTGCAAAGAAGGTGGAGGATGAGATAAAGAAGCCGGTTGTAGCGATAAACAGTCCGGGATACGCTGGGGTAAGCCAGTCTAAAGGCCATCATGTATTCAACGTAACGTTCTACAGATACATAAGGAAGGCGAGGGAGAAGTTTCCGGAGAAGTGCCTGAAGGAGGAAGAAAAGACACCCTACGATGTCGCGATAATCGGAGAATACAACATGGACTGGGACGTTGCGGTTTGGATTCCGTTGCTCGAAAAGATGGGTTGTAGGGTTGTTACGATTTTCACTGGAAACGCCTCGATAGACGACCTCTTCAAACTACCGGATGTAAAGCTGAACATCGTTCTCTGCCAGAGATCGGCGGAATACATAGCGGAGATGATTCAGGATGGGTTCAACGTTCCTTTCATAAGAGTCAGCATGTTCGGAATTTCGGAAACGACCGAATCCCTATACAGAATTGCAGAGGCTTTGAACATTCCGAAGGAGAGGGTGGACGAGATAGTAAAGGAGGAGATGGAGGCAATAAAACCACAGCTTGATTTTTACAGGGAGAAGTTCGAGGGTTTAACTTGCTTATGCTACGTCGGAGCTCCGAGGACGTGGCACTGGATTATGGCGATGAAGGACTTGGGTATAGATTACGTAGTTGCGTGTACGACTTTTGGACATGAAGAGGATTACGAAAAGATAAACAGGAATTTGAAGAAGGCTGGAATAAAGGGAGTCATTATAATCGATGCTCCGAACGAATTGGAGCTTGAAGAAGCTGTAAAGACGTTCAAACCCGATTTCATGCTTACGGGGCTTAAAGAGAGGTATCTGTTCAGGAAGTATGGAGTTCCGACGATAAACTCCCACTCATACGAGAGGGGACCTTACGTGGCATACAGAGGGTTCGTTAACTTCGCCAGAGACATATACAAGGCAGTTTTCCACCCAATCTGGAACGTTCTGAGGGAAGGAGAGAAGAAGTTCGAGCTCAGGAGTGGTTGAGATGGGAGAAATCTGCTACGTTCAAAAGCAGAGGGCGGTAACCATAAATCCCAACAAGATCTGCCAGCCAATTGGAGCAATGTGGGCTACGCTGGGAGTTCACAGAGGCATTCCTTTCGTTCAAGGCTCTCAGGGTTGTTGCACATACGTGAGATACACCTTCAACAGACACTTCAGGGAGCCGGTAACCATAGCGGTCGCTTCATTCCACGAACACGCCGCAGTCTATGGAGGAATGAAGAACTTAGTCGAAGGCGTATTCAATTTGGTAGCGAGATACGATCCCGATTTGATAGCGGTGATAACTACATGCTCCTCGGAAACCATAGGGGATGACATAGAGGCTTTCATAAGGGCCGCAAAGAAGAAAATAGCCAAGGAGTTGGGAGAGGAGAAGGCTCAACTGCCAGTTATTCCAGTTCACTGCCCTTCATATCAGGGAAGTCACGTAACCGGATACGACAACGCTTCGAAGGCATTCTTGGGACATTTAGCTAAGAAGGATGAGGGGAGTGAAAAGATAATAAACGTCATTCCCGGTTTCGGCGTGAATCCGGGGGACATAGAGGAGATAAAGAGAATTCTAAACATATTCGGACTGAAGGAGAAGAAAGATTACTCAATTCTTTTCGACATAAGCGAAACACTCTACCAACCTCTGAGAGAGCCCATTAGGGAACTTCCCTACTACCCGAAGGGTGGGACTCTCGTAGAGGAGTTCGTCGATGCCGCTAACGCAAAGGCGACCTTCGCACTATGCCAGCACGCCGGGGGGAGTGGAGCTTTGTATTTGAAGAACAGGTTCGGAGTGGAAGCTTACTTCGGACTGCCCATAGGCATAAAGAACACGGACGACTTCATAATCAATTTGGCGAAGGTTACGGGCTTGGAAATTCCCGACAGGCTTTTGGATGAGAGAGGTAGGCTGATAGACGCGATAGTCGATACAGTCCACTACACCAAAGATGTGAGAGTTGGTATATTTGGAGATCCTGACTTCGTCATAGCCATAACGAGGTTCTGCTGCGAAATGGGGCTTAAGCCAATAGTCGTCAACACCCAAACGCCTTCGAAGGTTTACAGACAGGAGATGGAGAAGATAGCCAAGGAGTTCGACGTGAGCTTCGAAGTTCAGTTCTCCGACCTCTGGGACTTCGAGAAGTCGGTTAAGGAGAAGGGCGTTGATTTATTAATCGGACATCCGAGGGGTGGAGCCAAGCTCGCTGAAGAGCTTGGAATTGGTCTCGTAAGAATTGGATTTCCGATATACGATAGAGTTGGACACTTCAGATGGCCGATAGTCGGTTACATGGGCAGTTTGAGGCTTTTCGACGAGATAGTGAACACGATACTCGACACGCGCATACCTTGGGATCAGAAGCAGCAGTAAAATCGGCAGTTGAGGTGATAGCGTGAAGGTGATAAAGGTAAAGTTCTACGACAGGCTTGGTAGAATTTCTGAAAATGGAAATTTCGCATACATTACTTTTCACGTGGGTGAAGAAACGAAACCAAACTTGCTCGTTCAGGTTACGAGAATTAAGGGAATACCGGTGATAGTAGCGAAGTTCGTGGAAGGGGAATTTCTTTCTGCATTCAGAAAACCAGTTAATATAAAAAATTTAGATGACCTAAAGAAGTTCAATGTTCCCGACGAAACTATTGAAGAGATAAGAAGAGTTTGTTTGGAAAAAGGAGTTGATTGGGTATGATATACATGGAATTAGATCCAAAGTACCAGGATTTAAGAGTATTATTCGAAAAAGCTATATCTTCGAAAAAGAAAACGGACTTTCTCGATTCGTACATAAAATTCTTTGAAAAGCTAACTGAGTTCTACGAATGGGCAAAAAAGCTTGGAATTGATGAAGAGAAAGTATTCACGTACTTTCCAGATGTAAAGTACATGGTAAACACTGTGGAAAATAAATATAGAGAAATAATTAGGTGAATAATTTTATTAGGTGAATAATTTTTATTTTTAGCATTTTTACTTTATCGTCCAAGTCATTTCAATATCATTTCAATGAAAGAACTACATTCTGTCTATAACCGCATTCAGGGCATCTATCTCCATCAAGCCTCATCTCTCTAACGTAGAAACCTTCTCTTTCTATCAAAAGTTCACCACACCTTGGGCAGTAAGTGTTTTCGAACTTATGCCCCCAAACGTTTCCGGCGTAAACGTATTCTAATCCAGTGTCGTAGGCTATTTCTACTGCCTCTTCAATCTTTTCGACTGGAGTTGGTGGCAGATCGATCATCTCGAAGTCTGGGTGAAATCTTGAAAAGTGAACGGGAATTCTATTGTCCAATTCGCAAACCCATTCAGCAAAAGCCGCAATCTCTTCTCTACTATCGTTTAGAGTTGGTATTACGAGGTAAGTTAGCTCGAGAAACACACCCTTCTCGTGCATACATTCTACTGAGTTAAGAACCTCTTCAAGTTTCGCTTTACAGATTTTCCTGTAAAATTCTTCGCTAAAAGCTTTTACGTCAACGTTTGCGGCATCTAAAGCTTTTTCCTCAACGAACTGTTCTAAAGCCTCCTCGCTCATATAACCGTTGGTAACGTAAACTACGTAACCTCCTCTCTTTTTTATCTCAATACTTGAATCCAAAGTGAATTCGTGCCATATAGCCGGCTCGTTGTAAGTCCACGCAACACCTTCAGCACTACTATGAACAAAAGCCTCGACGACTTCATCTACGCTCATTTCTCTGCACGGATAGCTTAAGTCGGCAAAAGCTATGGTGTAATTCTGACAGTGCTTACACCTAAAATTACAGCTAATGCTACCGAAAGATAGTGCTTTTGTTGCGGGCATGAAGTTGTGAAACGGCTTTTTTTCAATCGGATCTAAAGCTATAGACGAAACTAAGCCGTAGTTATAAGCGTAAAGCTTTCCTTTTTCGTTTTTTCTAACTCTGCATATGCCCCACTTCCCATCATCTAACTTACATCTGTGCCTACAAGTTAAACACTCAACTCTTCCGTTTAGTTTTCTGTATAGGTAAGACTCCACTTTCATATACCATCACCTGTAAAGCAATACTTTGCTCCCAACTTTTACTCCAACGTGTCTCGCTATAACGGGACACTTGACCAACAACATGTAAAATATACCGCTGAATTCACTTAAACCCTCGTAATTTCCCTGACCCTTAGCTATCGTTACGTCATGTTCTTTCAACCACATTTCAACTTCTGGAGAGTTTCTTTCAACACCAACTTCTCCGTTTGAAATAAACCTGTATTCAGACACTACTGAATCCATTTCAACTTGTTTTGCATCTTCTATTGTCGCGTCGTTTATTATAGGTCCCGCCTTTAATACAAGAGTTATTCTAACAGGAAAATATTCTTTTATTGTTTCAATTAAAATTTTGTCAAATACTATTTCCCCCGCGTTGTCTGCAAAGTAAAGTAGTTTTTCACACATTTTCAGCTCTTTTTTCAGCTTGTCATAGTGGTCAACATCTAATTCTTCGCTCACAATTTTTTTAACGAAGTTGAGCAAGTCAAAATCTTCAACTTTCTCCTTATCTACAGCTCCAAAATCCACGATATTTCCAGCTATTGCCACCTTAACAGCCGTTTTTAAAGGGTCTTCGCTTTTCTCAACCAGTTCCTTGACTTCGCCGTATATTTCCATTGCCAGCTCGTTACTCTTCTTTTTAACTTCAGCATACGGATCGCCACAATATCTCCTTACGATAGCGTGAACGACGTGAGCTAACTCAGGAGGCGTTTTATTCCACTTTTCATTCAAAAGCAAAGACATAACTTCTCTGAGAACTTTTTCCTGCTCTTTTTCACTCATACCACAAAATCTCGAAGCTTTTAAAGCCTGTCTAACAAAGCAAGGTATGCAATCGAGGTTGAGTTTCATAATTAAAATTTTAAATTCCAGAATTTTAATCATTCGATTCCAAAGTCGAGCAAAGTCTTCTTTTTTAAAGTGTCTTTCTTCAAAACTTCTCTTATTTTTCTAAAGTCTTCTACCAGCACTTCTTTCAGCTGAGGCTTGTACAAAGCAGCTGCAGGATGGTAAGTCGGTAATACGTAAACTGTATTCCAAGCCTTCACTTTTCTAATTTTACCCCTTTCTTTCCCAATTCCGTCGAATTTTAGTCCGAATAAGTCAAAAACGAAGGACGAAGCGTATCTACCAAGGCAAACTATCAGCTTGGGTTTTACCACATTCAACTGCCTTATGAGGTAAGGGCTACAACTCTCTACTTCTTCAGGCTTGGGATCTCTGTTGTTTGGCGGTCTGCACTTAAGCACGTTACCTATGAACACATCTCCTCTCTTCAAGTTAGCTATTTCGAGCAATTCGTTTAGCAGTTTTCCCGCGTTTCCTACGAAAGGTCTTCCCTGCCTGTCTTCTTCCTTTCCCGGAGCCTCTCCAATTAAAAAAACTTCAGCATCTTCTCTACCTTCTCCCGGAACACACTTAGTCCTGTACTTCCAAAGCTCGCACTTCCTGCAATTCATTATTTCTCTTTCTATGTCCTTCAAACACTCACTCAAGTTAAACCCTCCAGAACTTTCTCGTCCTCACGTAGTTTTTTTCGGCATCCAATAGGGCTTTAAAAAATTCCTCCTCACTTCTGTAGTATCTCGAAAGAATTCTCGCCGCCGTTTCTGCTCCAATTCCGTACGTGTTCATGGCGTAAATGGCTTTTTTTCCGTAACTCATTACGAGGTTTGCTATCCTCACGAGCTCGTCTTTACTAAACTCTTCGAGTCCTCTCTTAGCGTTTACGCAGGCTATTAATTTGGACTTACACTTTATACATTCAGTAATTGCATCTCTAACTCGAAGCTTAAGCGTACAACCGCAGTTAATGCAGTAAAAAATGCACTCTTCGTTTTCTAACCTCTTTTTGAAAACTTGAATTATTGCGGAAGTGGGTTTAGAAGGTAAAAATAAGTCAAAGCTACCTCTCGAAATCTTAGATATCTCGCTGTTATTTACTCTAAGTACTTCTATCTCCTCGAAAAGCTTTGATAGAATAGAATAAAGCTTTTTCACGTCAAACCTTTCGGTTAAAATCTCCCTAACTGCTTCTCTGTAAACGGGAGTTCCTTTCAACTTCAAAGCAAATTTCTTTAAATTCATTCTCGTTAAATCGGCGTTTTTACTGAGTATTCCAAATTTTCTCGCGGCAGACACTATTTTCCACTGAAATAGCTTAGTATCGAGCATAGCTCTTTCAGCTAACCACTCAAGCCCACCTTTTTCAGCTATTGTTTTGAGATTTTTCATAGATTCCATTACTTCATCGACACTCGCAGGATAGAGTTTAATTCTGTAGGGATCTATTTCAACTGAAATGCTCGTTCCTCTCTTAGCGGCTAAGAGAGTTGCGAGTGTTCTACCAAAAACCTCGTTAACCGTATGTCCAAAACAGGCATTAATCGTTACGCCTTTATCAACGGTAATAGTCTTGCTTGAAGGAATTACTTCCGTTTTTTCTATAACATCGACAACTTCTCTACAAGCTTCTTTACATCCAAACTTTTCAACTAAAATCTTGAGAGTTTTCTCTTTTCCAAAAGCTTTTAGCATTTTCTTTATGCTTTCCCTCAACTCTCCAACTTCTATAGCTACTTCAAAAGGAACTGGTATTTCTTCACCAACCCAGCTTGGTATTTCGCCCTCACTGCTAACCGGTTCTACTCTAACTCTTTCTCCAACGTCAACTATCCTCCACAGCTCACCTTTCATCGCAAAAACTTCTCCTCTAAAAGTAGTAACGAAGACTTCGTCGAGTGTGCCTACTACTTTATTAGAAGCTATGTCAACCACCTCATACCTCTTTTCATCTGGAATCATTGAAATGTTGTCGTAGAAGTAAATTCTTGCTTTTCTCTTAAATCTCATAGTTTTATTTTCGTTCAAATCTAAACTCAACAACCCGTTATCTGATAAAAACTTGCAGACTTCCAAAAATTCGTCAAAGCTAAGATTTCTATACGGATAAGCTCTTTTAACAATACTGTAAGCTTTTTCGACTTCTATTTCCTTGTACTCCATGACCATAGCTACTATTTGATTTGCCAAAGTATCCAAACTTTTTTCGTGGCATATCTCTTCTTCAATTTCTCCTTTAATTGCTTTCTCTGCTATAACCCAAGATTCCATTATGTCGTCGAAATCCTTTACAATTATGTATCCTCTGGAAACTTTTCCTTTTCTATGCCCGCTCCTTCCAGCTCTTTGCAGTAATCTCGAAACCTGTCTTGGACTGCTGTACTGCACTACTCTATCCACATCACCAATGTCTATCCCAAGTTCCATAGAAGAGGTACATATTAACGCTTTTATTTCTCCAGAAAGAAATTTTCTTTCAGCCTCAAGTCTTGCCTCTTTCGAAAGTGAGCCGTGGTGAACTTCCACCTCCACAATTTTTTTAAGCTTCAAAGCCAAAGCTTCAGCCGTTTGGCGGGTGTTTACGAAAATTAGAGATTTTTCTTTGCCAACTACCTCAGCTATATACCTGAGCTGAGAAGCTACATCTACATCGACGAACAGCTTTTTCGCTAATTCCACATCACTCTCCTTAACTTCTGGCTTTATTACTTCAATTTCGTAAACCTTGTTCTCTTCGGATAAAACTACGTCCATCTCGCAATTACCAGCAAAAAAGCGAGAGACTTCTTTAACTCTTTTAACTGTAGCGGATAAACAAATGGTCTGAAAATTTGCAATTTCTCTCAACCTCTCTACAGCAATAGAGAGTTGAGTCCCCCTCTTACTCTGAAAGAGTTCGTGGACTTCATCTATTACAAGAAACTTTACGTTTTTTAACCACTCCCTCAACCTTTTACCAAGAAACAGTAGTTGAAAAGTTTCTGGAGTTGTAACGAGAACGTCTGGGGGTTTTCTCGATTGTTTTAACCTTTCGCTCTTAGACGTATCCCCATGTCTAACCGCTACTTTAAGCTTGAGCAGGTTTGCTAAATTCTCAATTCTTCTAACAACGTCTCTGTTAAGAGCTCTCAAAGGAGTTATGTATATTATAGATACTGGCTTTAACTTCCTCTTTAAAACTTCGTTTAAAGCTGGAACGATAGCTGCTTCAGTTTTACCACTACCTGTAGGAGCGACTATCAAACAACTACGCCCTTTCTCGATTAATTTTAAACTTTTAAGCTGTATTTCGTTCAGCTTTTTTATTCCGTAAGCTTTTAGGGCTTTTTCAAGTTCTTCGATTAGCATGTTTCTCTTTTTTAGTTTTTTAAGACGCGCTCTTAAAATTCACGTCCAAAAACTTTTTTTGAATTGAGCAGAAATTCGTTCATGCTTCGAAAAAAAGTAATTTTAATTTTACTGTTGATGATGCTAATCGCGGCAACACACCCAGTATCAGCCCAGTTTTTGCATGAAAGAGTCGTAAAGATACAGGCAGTTGCAGTAAAAACTGGAGAAAAGCCGGAAGGTGCTGTGATAAACATAACGGTAATAGTAACTCCCGGAAATGGAAAAGTTTTCGTCTCTACTACGCCTTATACTGAAATAGACATGCAGGGTTCAGCTCAACTCGCTGCTTTAACAGCCTGCGATTTGCTCGGCGTAGATTACATGAAGCACGACTTTTTCTACATAATAAAAGCCAACGCTCCTATAGTAGGAGGGCCATCAGCTGGAGGAGTTATGTGCGTAGCAACTATTGCGGCTCTAAAAAACCTCACTATAAGAAAAGACGTTTTCATGACGGGGATGATATATCCGGATGGATTTATAGGACCAGTAGGTGGAATTCCATACAAGCTTGAAGCTGCGGCAAAGCATGGGGCTAAGTACTTCCTGATACCCGCTGGGCAAAGCGTAGTTTACGTCAGAGAAGTAAAAGTCGTTAAAAATGGACCCTTCATAATAGAATCCACCGTTATAAAACCTGTAAACGTCATAAAGTTAGGAGAAAAGCTTGGAGTGAAAGTAGTTGAAGTAGAAACTGTAAATCAGGCTTTAGAGTACTATACGGGATACAAAATAAAACAGGAAAACGTTACAGTTAATATTTCCAAATACTCAAACATTCTCAAAAAGCTTGCAGATAGAATGAAGAGCGAAGCTGAAGATTTATACGGAATAGTTAGTCAATTTGCAACGAGTGATGTCATGGATGTAGTGAAGCAAGATATGAAATTAGCTGAAAAGAGTTACGACGAAGGTAAATACTACACTGCTACAAGCTATTGGTTTGCGGCAATGATAAACATGAGGTATATACAGTACAAACACACTCTTACTACTGAAAAAGCCCTCGAAAACGAGTTTAGCAGAGTGCAGAAAGATATAGACGACATGATGAAGTATTTAGAATCGAATAAAACTGTTGGATTGGAAAGTTTCCAGCTTTACGGTGCTGCTGAGGAAAGAGTTACAATAGCCCAGAATTACCTAAGCAAAGCTAAAAGTGCTCCAGACTTAGACACTGCTTTGTGGGATTTAGCCTACGCAAGGGAAAGAGTTGAAAGTGCAAGGTTATGGCTGTCTTTACTTCCGGGAATAAAAGAAGACATTCCTCTCGGTAAACAGGAAATAAAGAGGAGGGCTCAACTCTACTTAAGTCAGGCTGAATCTATGATAGTTTACGCAAGCACTATTTACGGACAAAAAGATCTGTTAGAAATGGCTCAACAAGATATAGACAACGGAAGAATCCAGTTCGATGAGGGTTTGTACTGTGGTGCCGCTCTATCTGCTATAAACGCTATAACAAAAGCGAGCTTAAGCATAGAGCTAATAGGAATAACGAGTTCTCCAACAGGTGAACAGCTACTTCAAGAAAAGATAAACGCGTCGAAAAAAGATGCACAGATAGCAATAGCCCAACTCGAAAAACAAGTAACGCCCATACTGCCCGTAGCTTATTACGAGTTTGCTGAAACGAGTAACAATCCCATAACAAAGCTCGCTTATTTCAAGTTATCGGAGAGAATAGCTAAACTCATAGGAGTGCTGGCAAAAATCCACGAACACAGCAAGTTAGTAAAAGTTAACTATCCGTCAGCCCCATCTTTCGAAGAATCAGCGAAAGTTGAGAATGTAAATACGAGAATTCCCGGATTCGGTGCAGTTTTAGCATTAATAGCTCTCTTAGTCGTTTTGAGGAGACGGCAGCTTTTGTAACATCAGCTTTTAACTCTTTCTTTATTTTCTTTATTTTTGTTTTTCAAAAAGGGATATCTTCAACTTAGATATCCCGAAAGTTTTAAGTTTAACGTATCTTTCAGAAGTCCGTGAAGGTCGTAGTTGCCGGATGCGGAACTGGAGGAGCTGAGTTTTTGAGGCATTACAGCGGTGATGTTACTGTAATTTCTCCTTCGAGTTATCTTTATTGTCAGGCTTTGTTTCCAGCATACTTGGCTGGAAAAGTAAGTGAAGACGAAGTAAAAGTAGATTTACTTCCTTTTTTCGAAGAAAAAGGCATTAAATTTAGAAGAGGAAAAGTTGAATTCGTAAAAGACAAGTGTAAAACTGTTTTTTTAAACTTGAAAACTCTAAAAGGAGTTAGCTACGATAAACTCGTCCTCGCCGTTGGAGGGGAACCAATACACGTTGAAGGAGTTGAAAAAGCTCTAACTTTAAACGACTTCGAATCCGCAAAGATTGCGAAGAAAAGGATTGAAAGAGCGAGAGAAGTGGCAATAGTCGGCTCAGGCATGAGTGGTGTGGAAGTAGCGTACGAAATATCTGGCTTTTGCAATGTAACTCTGATCGAGTATGAAAGAAGAATACTTCCCGGAATGTGCGAAAAAGTTTCAGATGTGGTTAGAAAGCTTTTGAGTAGGGAAGGAGTAAAAATTCTCACTTCTTGTAAAGTGGAAAGGATATCTGACACTTTAAAAACGAGTTGCGGGGAGTTCAGCTTCGATGAAGTAATATGGTGTGCTGGAATAAAAGGTAAAAGAGTTCCCGGATTAAAGTACGGAAAAAGTGGAATTGTAGTTGACTCCTCTTTAAAAGCTACTCAAAACGTGTTTGCGATAGGAGATGTGGCTGAAGTCAATATAGGCGATGTAGCAACGAAGACAGCTTTAGAGGCAGAAAGACAGGCAAAATTTGTAGCTAAAGCCATAAAAAGCGGAAAAATTGGAAAGTACAAACCTTTCTCCACTCTTAGAAATCCGTTTGCAATAATGACTTTTGACGATAAGGCAATTTTAGTTAGAGGAGACAAAGTTTTAACAGGAAAACCAATTTATAAATTAAAAATGTTAGTTGTAAGAAAATTTCTTAAAAACTTTGAACGCTAAACTATTTATTCTCCAAAATACAGCTTTAAAGATATGAAAGTGGAAGTGCCAGATGAGATATACAGAAAGTTAGAGGAGAGAGTTAAAGAGACTTCTTTTAGCTCTGTTGACGAGTACGTAACATATATACTACGAGAAGTTCTCGCAAGCTTGGAGGAAGAGGAGGAAGAAGTTTTCAGCGAAGAAGAGGAGGAAAAAGTAAAAGAAAGACTTAGAGCTTTGGGTTATCTCGACTAAGCTTTGGGTTTAGCTATGAGAATTGCACCACTGCCAGATACAGTGAAGACTTCTGTATTGTTTGGAACGAAGGCTGTTTTAAACTCACCAATTTTTATTACCTCGCCGTAAGTTGATAGCTCTACAAAACCTTCTACGCAACTTACGTAAGCGTAAGAGTCGTTTTTAACTTCTCTAACCACATTCTTAGACAACCTCAACAGCCTGACGTAAAAGTTTTCACCCTCAAGTTTTGTTACGTCTCTTTTCAGACTATTTGGATCGCATTTTCTGAAGTCTATCACTTCTATGGCTTTTTCTAAGTGAAGTTCTCTTCCCCTTCCGTAATCGTAAACCCTGTAAGTTATATCCGAGCAAGTAGAAATTTCGTATATTAGACCTCTACATATAGCGTGAACAGTTTTTGGAGGAATAATGTAAGAATCGTACTTGTTACATTCAATTCTGTTCAAGAGATTTTCTACTTCCAAGTCTTCAACAGCTTTTAAAAATTCTTCCCTACTCACATCTTTTGAAAAACCGATCATCATCTCAGCTTTATCGAGAGCTACCCATGCCTCTTCCTTACCTCTATCTTTTTCACCAAGCCTTTTTGCGTCCTCATCAGAGGGATGAACTTGAACGCTTAGCTTCTCTCCAGCGTCTATGAATTTTACTAACAAAGGTTCGTAACCTCCGGAAACTTCGTCAAAAATTTCGCTCATCTTTACGATTCTTCCCTTGTACTCCACGAGAGATGGTCTTTTTGGGTGAGGTGATATTTCCCAAGATTCTCCTATACTGACACCGCCTTTGACTTTGGATAGAAAGTTCCCAGCCCACGGCTTTTCGACCAAGTTTTCTTCCACTTGTAGTATAAAGTGTTCCATAAAATCAATTCTACAAAAATGTTATTTAACTGTGCCTAATATCACCAAAAGTGAAATACGTTTACGTAGTACCGTCGAGAAGGCTTGGAAAATCTCTTGGAGTTAACTTAACTCCTTTCAAAACATGCACTTACTCGTGTGTTTACTGTCAGCTTGGCAGAACTACCTGCAAAACTGTTGAGAGAAAAGAATTTTTTAAAAAAGAAGAAATTCTCAGAGAAATAGAGTCAGCTTTAAAAACGAACCCGGACTATGTAACTTTTGCGGGAGAAGGTGAACCAACGCTATACTCCAAACTTAAATGGCTACTGGATAGAATTGAAGAAAAAACAGCTGTAATAACCAATTCGTCTCTACTCTGGAGAAAAGACGTTAGAGAAGATCTTATGAATGCAGACGTTTGCCTACCTTCCTTAGACTGTGCAACTGAAAAAACTTTTAGAAGGCTAAATAGGCCTCACAGATCCCTAACACTAAGCAAAGTTGTCGAGGGTCTTTTAGAGTTCAGTGATGAGTACGGTGGAAAAATAATGCTGGAGATCATGCTTGTAAAAGGTTACAACGACAGCAGAGAAGAATTGGAAAAAATGGCGGAAATCGTTAAAGAGATGAAAGTCGATGTCGTGCACGTTTTAACTCCAATTAGACCTCCTGCATCTGACGTTGAGAAAGTCGATGCAGAAAAGCTTCTTGAAGCTATGAGATTTTTCAAAGGATGTGCAATCGATTTTCCTGAAGGTAGGGATTTCGACTTCAGCACGTTTTCGAGTTTAAACGAAGCTGTTAGGATTATGAGCAGACATCCTATGAGAGAAGATCAGGTAAAAGAGATGGCAAAACACTTTAATGCGAGCGTAAAAGACGTTGAAGAAATAGAGGGCGTTTTTTGCAAAGAGTTTGGAGGGATTAAATACTACTTCTACAAAAAATGAATCGCAACGCTTAACTTCTACTTGTAGTTTTCAGTGTAATGAGTGAACTTAGAAAAAAAGTTTTGAAAGTTTACGACTTCGTTTGCTCCAGACTCTACTTTGGAGTAGAAACTTTCTTTTCGGGGAAAAAGTCTTATACTCCACTACCTCTATTCTGCATTCTTTCGGCAATTACGAGGAGGAACGTGCTCGTTTTTGGAGATTACGGAAGTGGAAAAACGACTTCGTGTGAGAGAATAGCTTCTCTCATCTCCTGCGTACCTCTTGAGTTCATTCAAGCTTCAACAATACACTCACATCCAGAACAAACTGAAGAAAAGATGAAGGCTACGATTGACTTAGGAATGCTTGAGAAAAAGGGTATAGAAGTCGTAAGGTGGAAAATAACTCCGTTCTCTCCAGTAACAATAGTTGATGAGATAAACAGACTTCCCGCTGGAAAGCAAAACGTATTGCTGAATGAAGTAGATAGGGGAATTTGGAGCTATAGAGGCTCCACTTTATTCCTGAAAAAGAAGCCGCTTTTCGCAACAGTAAACTACGGAGATGAAGGGACTGCTAAATTAATTCCTCCACTAATGGACAGGTTTGACGTAGCTGTCGAAACTGGTAAAATGAATGCCGTAATGAGAAGAAAATTGAGGAGAGGAATTAGAGACGACTTCTTAAGGGACTTAAAGCTATCAGAAGAGATGATAGAGAAAATTCAAGAAATAAACAGCAGAGAAGCTGAGGATTACGTTAGAGAAGTGTCGGAACTTTTCTCTTCTAAGCTAAGCGAAAGAATAGGTTTTGACGTTTTAACCCCAGAAGAGTTAGAAGAGGTAGAAAAAGAAATAGAGGACGTGGAACTGAATCAGGATGTAGAGTTGTTCCTCGACTACTTATCCCAAGAAGTTTACTGTCAGATGACGACTAAGAAAGATTTTTCAAGGTGCGATACTTGCCATTACTCAGGATTTGCCTGTTCAGATATAGGCATTTTTTCTGGAAGAGCCGAAAATAGTTCTATTTGCTTTGCAAAAGCGATAGCATGGATGGAAGACGAGGATTGTCAGCTCAGGCACATAAAAGCAGTTTTACCCTATTGCATTTGGCACAGGTGCAACTTAAATGAAAGCAGAGTGTTAGAAGTTAGAGATATTGAAAAGGACGAATGCGACGAAATTTTTGCTTTAAAAGACGTAATAAACGACGTAGAAAGAAGGTGGGAAGAGCACAGAGATTTTCAAATCTTAGCATACAGAGCAATCGTGGAGGGAAACAAAGAGCTATTGGAAGAAATTTGCGAAAAAGTACCTCATCCTCTATTCAAATCCATAGGAGGTTATTGACATGAAAACTAAAAAAATAATAGTTTTAATTTTAATTTTAGCGATTTTAACTCTTGGATGTTCGAATAAAAGTAAAAACATTAGTAAGAGTGGTCTAAACAACTCTACAGTAGCAAACGTTTTACCTCAGAAGATAATGGGGATGCAGAAATTCGTAGCACTTAAAGGTAAAACCGCTTTAGAATTCGTCAAAAAATCTCACATTGGCCCAATAAAGTTTGTAAAAGATATAGCTCTCGTTCACTACTTGAGCAACGAAAGCATGATGGTCGTTTGGATAACTGAGTATCCATCTGAAAAAATTGCAAAAAATCAGACGGAGTTAATGGTTAAAGGAATGAAGAAGTTTGGTAGTGTCTGGGAATACGTTAACAAAACTGAACTTGACGGCATAAACGCATACTACGTTCCCGGAAAAAACCATTACTTTTTCTGCGTAGGAAAGTACATGATATACCTAATACCCATAAACATGAACAAAACCCAAGTCGCGAAATTTACGGAGGAATTGATTAGAGCCATAGGCTAAGTTTTTTCTGTTCCGGACAAAAAGCCGAAATTTTCTTAATATTTACACCCATTTTTTTAAGTTCAAGTAAGGAGTGATTATCAAGCAGTTTTGCCGTTTTAAAACCAACTCCCGGTATTTCCATGTAATTCTTACAACCAAACTTCCTTGCAACTAAGATTTTTGGATCGCATTCGAACATTCCACTCTCGTTTAAAACAGCCTTAAGTTTTTCTAAATTGTATCCGTACTCTCTAACCAACCAGTCAGCTTTGTAGAGGTTCACAACCCTTTTTTTGCTCTCGTTTTTTCTACCCTCAAAGGGTGTCCCCTTTAAAGCTCTGAAAGGTGAAAAGTATATCCTTCTAACTCCAAAACCGTACCACTTTTCTGCAAAGTTCAAAACGTCCAAATCAGTTTCACCAATTCCAACAACAAGCTGAGTTGTGTGAGTTATGCCATACTTTTTACTGAACTTGGAAATCCACCTCTCTCTTCTCTCCACGTCGTACCTGCTTTTAACGCTACAAACTTCTGATAGCATATCCGCTCTTGGAACTTCTGCGTTAATGCTAATTCTATCAGCTATCTCCGCCGCTCTTTTTATTTGATCTCTACTAGCACCGGGAATTATTTTTAAATGCATGTATCCTGAAAATTCCTTTCTAATGAGTTCTCCAGCCTTTATAATGTCTTCCATAACTCTTTCTGGATCGCTGTAAATTGCAGAGCTAATAAAGACTGAATCTGCGATACCTTTTTTATACATGTTGATGAACACTTTCGAGAATTCCTCAGGTTTTAAAGTTTCACCTCTCCTCCACGGATTACAGCAGTAAGAGCAATCAAACTTGCAAACGCTGGACATCAGGCATTTGAACATTTTTAAGTTTTTAGAACGATAGATAGCCCTATTAACGTCAAAAAAAGAGACGTTGCTGACGTCAAATTTACTCAGCACAGAAAGTTTTAGAACTTTTCTAAACATACTACATTTCGAAGTAGTGTTCTTCTATACTGTGCAAATCCTCTACCCTACCTTCTTTAACAACTCTACCTTTAACGAGGACGTAAGCTCTGTCCGCAACTCTAAATGCAAGGTGTACATTCTGCTCAACTATCATGACCGGTATCCCCATTTCCTTTATTTTTACAATTGCATCTCCTATGACTTTAACAATCGCTGGAGCCAAACCAGTTGAAGGCTCGTCGAGAATCAGTAGTTTTGGTTTCTGCATTAAAGCTCTCGCTATTGCGACCATCTGCTGTTCTCCACCGCTCATCGTTTTTACTGGCTGCTTTCTTCTCTCTTTCAATCTCGGAAAGAGTTCGTAAACTGTTTCCAGCATTTCATCTCCAGCTATGAGCAAATTGTCCTCAACACTCATCGAGGGGAAAAGCCTTCTACCTTCAGGACAAACCGAAATACCAAGCCTAACTCTCTCGTGAGTTTTCAAGTTCTGGATCGGCTTGCCAAAAAACAGAATTTCTCCTTCAGTTTTAACCAAGCCAAATATGGCTTTTATAAGCGTCGTCTTTCCCGCCCCGTTGGGGCCGAGAATAGCTACTCCTTCCTTACCAATCTCGATGTTTATACCTCTCAAAACTTCTGAGTCGTAGTAAGCTTTCAGGTTTCTAACTTCAAGTACTTTCAAATTCCGTTACCTCCAAGGTAAGCTTCGATAACAACTTTATCCCTTACCGCTTCTTCAGGCAAACCTTCAAATATTATCTCGCCGTAGTTAAGCACTATAACCCTATCCACAACACTGAACAGCTCCTTGAGTTTGTGCTCTATTATTACGAGTGGAATTCCGCTTTCTCTAAGCGAAACTATAACTCTTTCGAGTTCTTTACCCTCTGCTTGGCTTAATCCAGAAAAAGGTTCATCGAGCATGAGCATCTTTGGATTAGTAGAAAGTGCAAGTGCTATGCTCAACCTTCTCAACTCACCTTGGGAAAGATTGCAAGCTTTTTCACTTCTTTTTCTTTCCAAACCCACAACCTTAAGTTCTTCCATACTGCCACCAGCAGCTAAAACGTTTTCTTCCACACTCATCTGTTTGAACACTCTTATTAGCTGAAAAGTTCTTGCAAGCCCCTTTTTAACTAAATAACTCGGCTTTTTTCCTGAAACTTTTTCTCCCCTAAACCTCACTTCACCTCCATCAGGTTTTAAAAAGCCAGATATAACGTTAAAAAGCGTAGTTTTTCCAGCTCCGTTAGGGCCTATTATGCCAAGACACTCATTGCTAACTTTAAAGCTTACACCTTTTAGAACTCTAAGCTCTCCAAACTTCTTTTCCAAATCTATCACTTCAAGCATGAGCATCACCGGACAAACTTTGGCAGAGTGTCACTTGATATCAGAATACTTAAATATTGCCTTCCACGCCACCACACATGCGAAAACTCGTCTTGCTGATACTGCTAAGCTTAATAGTTATGGGGTGCGTAAATCAGAAAGTGAGCCAAAACAAAAACGAGGGGGCGAAAGTTGTAAAAATAGGGGTCATAGGACCAATGGAAACTAAGTACGGAATAGCAATGGTTCACGCAGCAAAACTCGCCGCAGAAGAGATAAACAAAGAAGGAGGAATACTCGGTAGAAAAGTTGAGATAGTTACCGCAGACACGAAAATGGATCCAAATACAGGAATTATAGCCTTTAGAAGGTTAGCAGATGAGTGTAACGTCATAGTAGGTGGATTTTCAAGTGGAGTTTGTTTATCTATGCAGAAAGTCATGGCGGAAAAGAAAATACTGTGGCTGGGAGACTCAGCAACTCCGAGATTGACTGAGAACGTTAGAAAGAATTACAACATGTATAAGTATTACTTCAGGCCAATAGGAACGAACGCATCAACTTTCCCACTCGACATGGTGGCAATGCTGAATTACCTTAACGAGGAGGGAGTTCACGTAAAGAGAGTAGCGATTATAAGAGACAACGCTCTCTGGACGGATGACGTGATGAAAGTGCTAAAACCGCTACTCGAAAAGAACGGCTATACGATAGTGATGGACGAAAAAGTAAACAGAGGTCAAACGGATTTTACAACTCTGCTTTTAAAAGCCAAGCAGGAAAAGGCTGATGTAATAATGCCAATAATAGCGCACGTTAGAGGAGCACCCTTAGTCAAAGAGTGGGCGAGATTGAAGTTGGGAATACCTATAGCTGGCCATGACCTTTCGGCAATAGATCCAGATTACTGGAACGCTACAGGTGGTGCGTGCAATGGAGAGATATACACAGCAGACGGCGGTGGCGTGCCGTATCCAATAAACGCTAAGATGGCACACTTCTTAAAAGCTTACAAAGAAAAGTATCATGTATTGCCTGAAGCTTTTGACGCTTATGGAGTTTACGATGCAATATACCTGTACAAGAAAGCCGTAGAAATGGCTTCAAAAACTGAGAAAGATCCGTTTAACTCCACAGTTTTAGTAAAATACCTCGAAATGTTCAACAAAACACATCCTTTCGAGGGGGTTAGAGGTAAAATAGCGTTTACAAAAGACCACGACTTGGTTTGGGGTAACGACTTCGTTAGAAACTGGATATGCCAGTGGCAGAACGGAAAGCAAGTGGTAATATATCCAAAAGTCTCATGGATGAAGACTGGAAAGCTGATAACTCCTTGGAAGTAACTTTTAATTTTTTTAGGTGGTTAAATGATTGCAGAGATCTTAGTTCTCGGTACAGTGATGGGCGGAGTTTTAGCCCTCGTCGCTTCCGGCTTCAGTCTCGTCTTCGGAGTTTCGAGAATTCTAAACTTTGCTCACGGAACGTATTTTGCCTTAGGTGCTTATTTTTCTCTCGTATTTTACCTTTTGTTTGAAAAATTACTCGCTTTTTTACCAAAAGAGTTGATTTTACTTATTTCCGCTTTTTTAGCGATATTGTTAACTGGATTTACTGGTGTCCTCATTTACCTCGCAACTGTAAAGCCCGTTAGAAATTACGAAGTAATGGTGATACTTGTAACCTTAGCCGTAGCCCTTCTAATAAAAGAGTTGTTGCTGACTTTTTTCAGCGACGTTTCCATTTCAATACCCCCATTCGTTACAGGCTGTATTGTAATTTTTGGAATTCCAGTAACGTATTCGAGAATAATAGCGTTGGTAATTGCGGCTTTAAGCATAGCTACTCTCGACGTTTTTATAAACAAAACCAAACTCGGAAGAGAAACGGTAGCAACAGCTCAGGATGTAGAAGCGGCGATGTTAGTTGGAATTGACGTTGAGAGAGTCTTCATAACAGTAATGTTCATATCTTCAGCTCTAGCCGGAGTAGCTGGAATACTTTACGCACAGATATACGCAGTAAATCCGATGACTTCCCTAAGAGTTCTAATATACGCTTTCGCAATAGTCATACTCGGAGGGCTGGGAAGTGTCAGGGGAAGCATATTAGCCGCTTTTATAATAGGATACATGCAAGTTGCCGTTTCCACTCTTTTCACGTCCGAATGGGCGGAAATCGTGGCGATGCTTACGATAATAGCTATTCTCGTAATTAGACCTCAGGGAATAATGGGGGTGGAATAATGAAAAAAGCTCTAATTTTTATTTTACCATTTCTGATTTTGCCTTTATTTCTAAGAAGCGATGTACTCTACATGTTAGGTTTATCGTTCATATTCGTTGTTTACTGCGTCAGCTGGGATATAGTAGCAGGATATACGGGACAAACGAACTTGGGACATACTGTTTTTATAGGAATTGGGGCTTATACTGCAGCCCTCCTCAGCATAAAAACGAACGTTCCAATAATTGCATCTATAATTCTTGGAGGCATCGTTTCAACTGCTTTTGGATTAGCAATAGGTTGCGTTTGCTTGAGGTTAAAAGAGTACTACTTAGCCCTAGTTACAGCAATTTTACCTTTGATATTCATTCAGCTCGCAAACATATACTCCAACGTATTTGGAGGATACGAGGGGCTGTCTATTCCATTTTCCAAAGCTCTGCCGGGAGGGGTGATAGGAAATTACTACATTTCCTTGCTCTTCTGCATCCTCTGCCTCGCATTTATTTACGCCTTTATAAACAGCAACATTGGTTTAAAGCTTAGAGCTATAAGAGACGATGAAGAGCTTGCAGAAGCTGTGGGAATAGACGTCGTTAAGTACAAATTGCTGGCTTTCTGCGTTAGTGCCTTTTTTGCTGGAATGGCTGGAGCTCTTGCAGTTCACTACAAGTTAACTGCTGGAGTTGACTTTTTCGGAATACCGTTAATGCTGGAGATAATATTGGGAGTAATAGCAGGAGGTCTTGGCACGTTTTATGGAGGAATAGCTGGAGGTTTTGCTATATACGTAGCTAAAAACTGGGTTTTCATGCAAATTTCTTCAATAGTTAACTCTATTTCGCCGTTTAGAATTTCAGATGAGCTCATACTCTACGCAGTTCTAATAGTGCTTATAGTTCGTTTCCCCAGAGGACTTTTCTACGAGCTTGAGGAGTTATTAAACAATAAAGTGATTAAAGAGCGATTAAAGTAAAAAATAAAGATTAATTATTTAAATTTAAAGATATACAGCAAATGACCCTACAGGTTGCGTAGAGTGAAGAAAGTTTGGCTTCGCCAAAACTCAAAAAAGTAGCGTTAGCTTTCTTAAAAGCTTTCATCGTCTCTTCTTCAAAATCGCCGTGAGGAAAAGCACCGATACAAATAGTTCTGGATTCAGAAATCCTTTTGCAAACGTCTTTTCTGTCCCCCTTTTCCCACAAAACCACAGCTCTATCCAGTACATCTTCAAGTTTGTAGTCAACAACTTCGAGTAAAACTTTTCCTCCTGCCTCTATTTTCCCTTCCAACAACAGTTTTTCCATCAAACCTCTAAACCTCTCGTAAGTTCTCGGCAGTTTAGTATTTACGTCAATTTTTATTAAGAGGTTTTGAACTGTATGAACGTATATTTCACTAAACAAGTTAGAATCCAAAGCTAACAACAAACACCTATGTAGTATATCTGGCCTTCCTCTCTTTTCACTTCTTTCAAGCTTTCTAATCGCCCTATAATGCAAGTAATCTTCTAAAAGCATCTCTTCCGCTCTCTTTTTCCTAATCCTCGAAGACCTTATAACGTCAACGTGATGAACTATTTCTTTTGGTACGATCTCAAGCGAAGAATCCACAAAAACAAGTCTCACGTTTAATTTACTTTAAAACGTTGTAAATAAAGCTTGCTCCACTTTATCGAGAAAAATTTATAATATCCTACTACAAAAATTATTACGGAGGTGATGGTAATGGAGATAATCGCAAAACCCAAAGGCGGGGATATAGACAAGATGGCAGAAAAAGTGTTCATGGAAAGTATCAACATTTTAGGAGGTTTAAAGAGATTAGTGCAGTACAGAAACTTGACTTGGTTACCCTCCCTCGCAGAAGCTGCTTACGTTATAGTACTTAAGAATGAAGCTGCGAAGACTTATAGGGAGATAGCAGAGTTCTTAGGCATATCTGAAACGACTGCGAGAAACGTTGCTACTGCAGATGAAGAGAAAGTGATGGAGTACATACAAGGTGAATTGGAAGAGAGGCCTAAGGAACACATTGCTGGAGGTATAGCTAAGTTAGCATACAAGAGGTTAAAAGAGAGCGGAAAGCTCTACGAAGGGGAGGAAGTGGTCATAGGTGGAGAAGAGATAGAGGTACTGGACATAGACTGGGCTGTACACGTTCTCGCAAAAATTAAAGGCGTTGACTTCCCAGTGAACAAAGACGTTTTAGAAGAGAGGTTAAGAGGTATGGTAATAAAGGGCAAAAAGATAGAAGAAATCTTAGACAAATTGGAGTATCCAATAAAAAGTCCTGCTGAGTTGCTTCATGGCATAAAAGTCAACCTCAATCAATAACTTTCTAAGTGACACTAATTATCACACTAAATAATGCGAAACTTTTTAAATTCCCTTTTTCTATTCCAAGAGATATGTCTGAGTTACTCGTTTATTTCAACGGAGAGTTCGTTCCGGAGAGTGAAGCAAAGATAAGCGTTTTTGATCACGGATTTCTGTACGGAGATGGTGTTTTTGAAGGCATTAGAGCCTATAATGGAAGAGTTTTCAAACTGAAAGAGCACATAGACAGGATGTACGACTGTGCCAAGGTTATAAAGCTAAAAATACCTCTAAGCAAAGAAGAGTTTGCAAATGCAATACTGGAGACTTTGCGTAAAAACGGTTTGAGAGACGCGTACATAAGACCCATAGTTACAAGGGGCGTTGGTGATTTGGGGTTAAATCCAGACATATGTAAAGATCCACAAGTGATAATCATAACTAAGCCTTGGGGAGCTATGTACGGAGATTTATATGAAAAAGGGTTAAAAGCCGTTACCGTTACTGTTAGGAGGAATGCAATAGATTCCCTCCCTCCAAACATAAAGTCCTTAAACTACCTCAACAACGTCTTGGCAAAAATAGAAGCAAATGCCAAAGGCGGTGATGAAGCTATATTCTTGGATCACTTGGGATACGTTAGCGAGGGTAGTGGAGATAACATATTCGTAGTGAAAAACGGTGTTGTTTACACGCCACCAACGCTGAACAACTTGAGAGGGATAACGAGGGCAGTTACCATAGAAATAATAGAAAAGCTTGGAATTCCTTTTAAAGAGACGAACCTCGGATTGTTTGACCTTTATTCGGCTGACGAAATGTTTGTTACTGGAACTGCTGCTGAAATTTGTCCGATAACGGTAATAGACGGTAGAGTTATTGGAAACGGAAAACCGGGAGAAATAACTAAAAAGCTTATGAGTGAATTTAGAAAAATCGTGGAGAGTGAAGGAACACCAATTTACGACTAACTCTTTAATTTACTACTTTATGCTTTTTAACGCTTAACGTTGTTAAAACGTTGTTAAACGTTAGTTAGTTGTTAAATGTTAAATAACTCCGTGTAGCAATTTTAACATGAAAGTCGAAAGAATGGTTACAAGAGTAGTTACACCACCTCTCGCAGCAAACGCTTACGTAGTTAGAAATTTAATGATTGATTGTGGAGGAGATGCCGAATTTATTTTGAGATATTTATCAGAAAAAAGATTAATAGGTAAAATAAAATATTTACTACTAACTCACGCACACTTCGACCACGCTGGAGCTTATTTTGCACTCCAGAACTCAAGAGCTAAGGTAGGAATTCACGAGGAGGAGTTAAGAATTTCGAGGGAAAATCCATACGCGTATGGTATGTTACTTTTCACACAAGTAAATCCAGATTTCACCCTAAGAGGTGGAGAAATTTTAGAAGAAAACAGAATTAAGATAAAAGTTATTCACACCCCCGGACACAGTCCGGGAAGCGTTTGTTATTACGATGAGGACAGAAAGTGGCTTTTTAGCGGAGATACTGTTTTTTCAAGTGGCGGCTTTGGAAGGGTTGACTTTCCGGGAGGTAATGCATTAGAGTTGGTTAAATCTCTCAAGAAGTTAACGGAATTAGACGTAGAAGTATTGTTTCCCGGACACGACGAAGTTGTGGAAGAAAATGCTGACGTGGAAATCAAAAAGGCTTACGAAATAGCGAGGAGGATTTTGCTTTGATCTTGGAAAATTTAGTTTACGTAATAAAGCTCGGCAGGGGTAAAAGCTACTACGAAAGGTCAGAAGACGTTTACAGAAAATTAGCAGACATCTATTCCAACTTCCTAAGAATTTGGGCTGGAATAATTGATACGAGTTTTGGAATAAAATTCGACTTTAAAAGCGTCAAAACGGGAAAGGGATTCTTCAATCAAATAAAGAAAAACTGGAACGCCTTAATAGAAAGAGTAGAAAAAATAGACTATTCTCGTAAGTTCTTAATAGGAGAAGACAGACTTGCATGTGAGCTTATCTACTCAGTTTTCTACTTAGACTACTATCTAAGAAAAAAGAGAAAAGAGTTGTGGAAGGAAACGAGTGAAATGATAGACAGACTTATACTAAAACTTCCTCCAGAAAAGCTGTCGGGTTTGTTGAAGCACTACTGCAATTCCAAGATGTTCAGTAAAAAAGCTTACGAGGACGTTTTGAAAAGAGTTAGAAACGCAAATAGAAGAGCCTATACTCTCCACTGCATGGAATGCACGCAATCGATCAACTTAGCTCGAAGAGATTTTGCAGGTATAGATGCCTTTTTACCTTTGATAAAAATATCTTCGAGCAAACAGACAATAGAGAGAGTTCTCAGAATAACAAAAACAGACATAGTGTCTGAAATAAAAGAAATAAAAGATGGCTACAGGTGGAGAATAGACGTATTTCTTGAAGAGGATGGAGTTAAGTGGGGGACTATAACTGTTTTACTTATACTCGCAAAAGATACTGGAGATGAACAACTCCAAAAGCTTGCAGAAATGATGCTTGAAGGATACTACGTTCTTAACTTGGATCTCTTCTTCTACTTTACGAGCAAAGTTAGAAAGTTGAAACCTTACTTAAACGGAATTCTAATTAGCGAGTTTTCAGCAATTTCCAAGTTCGTGGAGGATATTAGCGAGTACATAAATCCGGAAGTGGAGAGGGTTAGTAAAAAGTTTGAAGTCGCTTTTAATCCAGATGAGCTGTTAGATTGCGGTTTAAGCTACGACTACGTAGTAGATGCCGTAAGAATTAGAGTCAGAAAAAAACTTGCGACTCACTTAGAATACACTTGCCTCGTAACAAAGCCTGTAAAAGGCTACTACTTGCACTTCATCGTTTTGAAAGTTGATGGAAAACGCAGGTACATATGCTTGGCTTGTAAAGGAAAAGTTAAGCCAAAAGACGCGTACTACATGTTTGACAATGCAAAACTGAAAAAGATGTTCGAAGTTTGCAAAGAAAACGGAAGATTCTTTCTGAAGCCAATAAGTTTTGAAGAGCTAAAAAAACTTGCAGAAAATTCTGAAGAAGAGGAAAGAAAGTTGGCGAGGATAAAGCTCAAAGAGGCAGGAATCATAGTTTAATGGGATAATCGTTTAATAATCTAAAACACTTGCATTCAGCATGAACATATCGGAAAAGATATTCAGCGAGAAGTGCGGTAAGGATGTTCAGGCTGGAGAAATAGTAGTTGCAAGAATAGACCAAATAGCTCTACAGGACGGTACAGCTCCTTTAGCGATAAGAAAAATTATGGAGCTTGGAGTCGAAGTTAGAGCTGCTGAAAGGACTCACTTCTTCGTTGACCACGCCGCTCCTTCTCCAAGGAGAGAGTTGAGCAACGACCAGAAGTTCATACGAGAGTTTGCCGGAAAAATTGGAGCTGATTTCAACCCTCCGGGGGAGGGAATAATTCACCAACTAATGGTAGAAAAGTGGGTAAAACCGGGTGACTTAGCAGTTGGGGCTGACAGTCACACCTGCACATACGGAGCCTTAGGCTGTTTTTCTACTGGCATGGGATCAACAGATGTAGCCATAGCTGTAGCCCTTGGTAGAAACTGGTTTAGAGTTCCCGAAAGCTTTAGAATTCAGGTAGATGGTAAAATGGAAAAAGGAGTTTTTTCAAAAGACGTAATTCTCAGAATAATAGGTGAATTAAAAGCGGATGGAGCTACATACAAGGCTCTTGAGTTTCACGGAGATTGCGTTAAAAAAATGAGCATTGAGGAAAGATTGACTATGTCCAACATGGCAGTTGAGTGTGGAGCAAAAGCTGGGCTTTTCGAGACTGACGAGGAAACTAAAAAGTTTTTAACTGAAATGGGGAGAAAAGAAGACTTTAAAGAAATAAAAGCAGATGAAAACGCTGATTACGAGAAAGAATTCTACTTCGACGCTTCAAATATAGAACCCTTAGTTGCCAAACCTCACAATGTGGATAACGTGTGTGAAGTGTCTAAAGTCGAAGGAGTAAAAGTGGATCAAGTTTTCGTAGGCACTTGTACGAATGGAAGGCTTTCAGACATAGAAATAGTTGCTAAGTTGCTTAAAGGCAAAAAGATTGCAAAAAACGTAAGATTAATAGTGGCTCCAGCGAGCAGGAGAGTTTACCTGAAAGCAATAGAGAGGGGATATTTAAAAACCATAGTTGAGGCTGGAGGATTAATTGCTCCACCCGGCTGTGCTTGTTGCGTTGGGATTCACATGGGCGTATTAGCCGACGGAGAAGTGTGCCTTTCAACTCAGAATAGGAATTTTAAAGGAAGAATGGGAAATCCAAACGCAGAAATATACCTCGCCTCTCCAGCAACTGCTGCGGTTACAGCTCTAAAAGGAGAAATTTCAGACCCAAGAGAATTTTTCCTTTAAATTTTCCATTTTTAGAATGTACTTGTAATCGCCCCTAACTAAAACTCTAAAAGCGTGCTCTATCACTCTTTTATAGTAATCACAAGAGGGGCTTTTCTTAAAGAAAGTTCCGTACTCAGAGTAAACTTCAGCGGGGCATGGACTGCCACATATGTTCCTCAACGGGCAATCTCTACACTCTTCAATTTTTTCTACGGTTCTGTTTCTAACGTTCTCAAAAGTCTTAACTGCAGAATCAAAATCTTTAACTCTAAATTCCTTCAAGCCGACGAACTCGCTACACGGATAAAATCCATCAGTCGCAAGTGAAATGAATCTCCTTCCAGCACCACAAGGAGACACGTCACACTGAAGAACTCTTGCAGAAGGAGCTAATATTCCAAGCAAATAATTTGCGAAATCTCCTATGACTATTCTCCTTCCATTCTTAGTGTGATTTATCGCTCTTTCTACAGCTTTAATGAATTGCTCAGAAGCGTCAACTCTTAACACCCTACCCGTTTCAGAAGTGCCTCTAACGATGTTCATAAGTAAAACTGGTACTTTTCCTGCCAGTAAATCTACCATTTTATCGAGGTGTGTGAAGTTGTATTTGTTTATAGTAGTAATCACGCTGAACCTATCGTAGCCTCCACAAAACTCAAGCACTTCCATTACTTTGTCGTAATGCCCTTTCCCCCTCAAAAAGTCTTCGACTTCTCTGTAAGGAGAATCGAACGAAATTCCAATGTTAACCCCCCTATTAATGAGAAACTTAACGTCCTCTTCTTCAAGCAGAAAACCGTTTGTCTGAACACCAAATTTTAGTTCCGAAAAGTCATCCATAGCGTCAAAAATTAAGTTTTTAGCAATCATCGGTTCTGCTCCGTGAAATATGACCCACTCTACCCCCTTTTCCAAGAATTCGTTTAAATAACTGTACAATTCCTCTTTTTTCATCGTAACTCCGTTTTTTCTCCTGTATTCCGGTATGTAACAGTAAGGGCAGTTAGCGTTACACCTGTCTGTTACGTTTAAATAAACAGTCCTGATTCGAACTTCAAATCTACACTTAAGCATTTCTTTTAGTAATTCGTCTCTGACGTCTTTGAAAAGTCTGAGTACGTCCTTTTCTTCGCTAACATCAGCGTAAGCCCAAAAGTTCGTTTCTGGATCCAAATATATATATTTTTCCAAGCCTACGTCGAGTTTGCAGAGCTCCATGTTCAGAACGGGCTGTTTTCTCCTTGCATAACGTAGTGTGTTAGTCCACCATCTTCCGCCTCGCACTCAAACCTAAAGCTGAGCATGATTTTACGATTACTTCGAGTTAATATTATTTTTCCTAAAACTTAAAGAGTAGCAAAACGACAACAAATAAATTACCTCAGAAAATCTCAAGAGCAATGGTGGACACGGAGCTGTTAGAGAGATTCTATTCCAAAATATTCACAACTCCAAAAAAGAGAATAACTGTAACCCTTGGATTTATAACTATTGCTTTGGCTTCTATTCTAAACGGTACGGTTAGCAAATCTTTCTTTGCCAAAAGGTACTTCTTCGTCGGTTTAGTCGTTGTAATGGTTCTACTGTTAATATCCCGTTTTATACATTTAGCTTTTAACAGCAGAAGAACTTTTTTTCTCGCTCTTCTCATATTAATCTTCATCGAAGTATTCGATTTCTTTGCAATACACTTAGGGCATTTCGAGCTAATAGTTTTGTCCCCAGCCTCGCTGTCAACTCTGTTAACTTTGGTTTTGTACTTCACGTCGAAAGAAGACATGAAAAGAATAGTTCCAGCAGTATTTTTACTCCTGTTTTTGATATATCCAGTAGATTACATTTTTTCATTTAACGCTCCACACAGAATGCTGAGCTACGCCATATCCTCTGTGTTTGGAGTGATTTTAGCCGTAGCTTACGTTAGATATCTTGACAGAAATTTTGAAGGTATAAACATAAAAGAAATGCTGAAATCCTTCATACTATTTTGGCTAACTTCAAATCCCGACGAATTTGAAGAAAAGTTGAGAAAGGTAGGAGTTAAGCACAGAGGATTCGTAAAATGCCTCGAAATCAACAGAGAATTTAGATTCATAAATACAGCATTCCACCCCGGCCCAATGAGAAATGTTGGAGGAGCCAAGTTGGTTGGAGAAGTGCTGAAGGAAAAAGGGAACGTTTACCTTCACTCGGCAACAAAACACGAGTTGAATCCTTCGAGTGAGAGAGATGTAAAAGAGATAGTCAAATCCATATACTGCAATTGTAAAAAGTGTTTGGCTGAAAAACCTTTCAAAATAGAAGGTAAAGTTTACACTCTTTACTGCTTTCCTTTCGACTGCGTAAAACTGTTAATACTGAGTGGAAAAAGCGTTACTGACGATTTGCCACCATTTCTAAACGAGTACGCGGAAAAGCTAATGGGAGAAGTAATACTGTGCGAATGTCACAACGCATATGGAGAATTTGTGAAAGTCGATAAAGCCGTTGAAGACGTAACTAAGTTGATAGAAAAAGCGTCGAGAATTAAAAGCGAAAGAGTGGAAATGGAATGTTGTTTTTCAGAAATTAAACTTGAAACAGATGATGTTTGCGGTTACGTTAAAGCAGTTTTACTGAATTACGGTAAAAAGTACTGCATACTCATGGTTGATGGTAACAATATGCTTTTAAGCTTTAGAAAGGAACTGGAAAGAGTTGCTGAAGAAAAAGGAGTAGAGCTTATAGTTTTAACAACGGACAACCACTCAAAAACAGGAATTTCTCCTAAGGTAGGCTACAAACCAGTTGGAAGTGACAGAAGAGATAGAAAAATAATCGAATTTCTCAAAGACTTTTTAAGTAAAAATACGCACGGAGTAACAGATATAAGATACGGAAGAAGAGATGTAGAAGTTGTAGTTATGGGAAAGAAATTCTTTGAAGGTATAGAAAAAGGATTTAGAGAGTTGGGCGAAAAAGCACTTTACTTGTTCTGGACTATGATTTTTGCGGAAATGCTCTTAACTGCCATTCTCGGAATACTTCTCGCTAAGTAACTACTTCTCCAAGCCTTCTCTCCTCAACAGCTTTTTTCAACTCCATCATAGTTAAGTCCAAGGGATCTTCTATCTTAATTCCGTGTTTCACGCTCAAGTTTCTCATTTCCGGAGAAGTTGGACCTATGCAAGGATCTCCCGGAACTCTCATTGATACGTCGAAAACTATGAATTCAAGTTTATCACCTGAGTAAGCTATAGCTCCTTGCAAACCAAATAAGCCAATCATTCCCGGTGGATATTCTTTTTCGCAAATTCTTATGAATTTCTCGGCGGTGTCGTAAACCATTTCCTGCTTACTTTCTCTCATAGTTACACCAAAGTGTCCAATTTCCTCGTTCTTTACTGGAACGTCTATTTTTAGCTGATCCTTAGCTGGTAGATTCAGAAATCCCTGCAAGTTAACCTGTCTTCTGTCGCTAAACCCTACGAAGTCAAAATCTCCAAAAACGTCTTTTAAAGCGTAGCTGTGGAAGTTAGCGTTAAACCTCGCACCGAGAACGTATTCCTCAATTCTTGCTTTTTTTAAACCCTCTTCGTCTATAACTCCTTCTTTTATCAGCTTTTCTGCTTGCTGGTAATAGTCATCTGGAGATTTCGCGTAAAAGAAAGCTCTTTCAAGTGGGTTGTTTGCCTGCTGAACTTTTACTACCACTAACCTATCTATTTCCTCAGGTGAACTAAATTCTTTGGGTATTCTTATTCCAGCCTTTTTTAGTAGATAGTACTGCCCTTTCTCGTAATTTCTCTCCTCCGCTCTAAGTAAAAACCTGTTTCCATAAATCGGCACTTTAAAATCGTTCTCTATACCATCATACCCCACGTAAACAGCAAAACTTCTGTTCGGTATAAAAATCGTATTCAGTTCTCTCATCTTTTCCTGAACTTCTTCGTTTAGCATGTCTTTAAACTTGTCAACAACTATGAACTCATCGTATAAGTGAGAATTATACTTCGTGTAGAGTTTATCTCTGCCCTTCTGAACGACTACCAGAGTTCTGAAACCCCAAGCCTTAGCCGAAACTCCTATTTCTTTTGCAGAATGAGAACCAAATATGCCAATCGTAATATCCCTATACTCATCCGCAATTTCCTTAACCAAATCTGAAATCATAATTAAACGAACTACATGTGGTAAATCTGTTTTGCGGTGATTTGAATGTGGCAGGAGTACAAAAAGAGAAAGATTGAATCTTTAAACAGAGCGATTGAGATGGGGGAAGTTGACGAGTGGATAGTTCCGATACTTAAAAGAATAAACGAAAATCCAGATTACGTAACTCTTTCGAGTTGTGCTGGTAGATTGGCTGTAATGGACATGAAAGATTTTGGTAACAAGGGAGAAGCTATTTTTCTCGGCAAATGGCACGAAATTCCGGAAGAAAGCGAAGTTTTAAGGGCAATACAAGCTGGCAGAAAAACGACTTGGCTGATGTTACACCCACCAATACTTCACATTGCGTGCAGGGATTTAAAGAGTGCTGAAAAGTTACTAATTAAATCTCAAAGAGCTGGAATAAGAAGAGCGGGGATAATCTCTCTGAAAAACTTTGTAGTAGAGGTATGTGGACACGAAAGAATAGAAATACCAGTTAGGTTCAAAAAAGCACTGCCCTTAGATTTGAGCTCAGTTCTCGAAATAGCGAAGATGAAGTTGGAGAGGAGTAGAAAAAAGTTCTTAAAGCTTTCTGAACTGTTTGTTTCCGACTGAACCAAAGACTTATTTATTGATAAGTTAAAGCCTGAGACATGAGAAGTTACGAAGAACTACTCGAAAAAGCCCTATCAGAACTACCAGAAGAAGTAGTAAAAAGGGAGAGATTTGAAATACCAAAAGTGAGCTTACTTAGGGAAGGTAGCAGAACGATAATAAAGAACTTCTCCCAAATAGCAAAGACTGTAAACAGAAGTGAAGAACACCTTTACAAGTATCTGGTTAAAGCTCTTGGAACTGCAGGATTTCTGGAGGCAGGAAGGCTCACTCTACAAGGTAAGTTTACTGAAGAAGAAGTACAGAAAGAAGTGGACTCTTACGTTAAAGATTACGTACTGTGTAAAGAGTGCAACTCGCCCGACACAATACTGGTAAGAGAGGAAAGAATTCTCTTCATGAAGTGCATGGCTTGTGGGGCAAAACATCCAGTGAGACCTTTCTGAGATGTTTCGAGTTAAAGTTTACAGAGTTCAGGGAGAATTCTTAGTTGCAGTTTGTGATTCAGACATAGTGGGCAAAACTTTCAGGGATGAGGAGAGAAAACTGAAACTCGAAATAACTGAAAAATTCTACGGAAGCGAAGAAGTAGATGAAAAAAGAGTTAGAGATTTGCTGAAAAGAGCTACGATTGCGAACATCAGTGGAGAAAAAGCCGTAAAATTAGCAATCGAAGAAGGAATAATAGACAAAGATAGAGTTCTCGTTATTGGTGGCTGTCCTCACGCGCAGATGGTGGTTCTATAAGCACGTCTAAGCACGCTTAAGGTATTTTAAGTCCTAAGAGTATTTTAAGTCCATGATGCTGTACAGAACTCTTATCTCCTCAACTCCGCTCATTTTTTCCACATCTCTTCTAACCCTTTCTATGTACTCCCTTTTTACTGCGTGAACCATGAAGTAAACGGGATATTGCCAATTCTCAGGCACTTCCCTTTCAACTAAGTGAGTTATTTCCGGTCTTTTTGCGAGTTTTTTAGAAACCTTTTCAGGCTCCTCCGTTTTAACTACGTTCATACCGTTTTCTTTAAATCCAGCTAATCTCTCCTTCAAAACTCCGCTGAAGTCTCTTACAACACCCATGTCTATTAATTCTTTTATTAAGTCAACTAATTCCTCTTCAGAATATCCTAAGTTAGAGAAAGGTCTTTCCGTAACTCTTAGCTTTTCCAACTTTCTAAGTAAGTTCGCATCCAGTCCCAATTCCTCAACTTTTGGGACATCAAACTTTTCTTCGCTCTTTTCACTCCAAGAAATACCCCTTATCAAGTCGTACTTTACGTCCATCTTGTAAACTCTCTTAGTTGGCAGAATTATGTATTCCTCAACTCCGCACTTCTCCATTACCTCCTCAGCAAGAGCTTTTACGGAATCGACATCCTTCGCTTTTAATGTAAACCAGACGTTGTAGTAATCGTCTCTCCAGTAGTTGTGCTTCGGATTGTAAGAGTTTATTACCTTCGCCACTTCTTTAATCCTGCTTTCGTCAACTCTTGCAGCTATTAATGCAGCTCTTTGCTGTTTTGAAAAAGCCCTATAGTTCAAATTGGCACCGTATCTCTTTATTACGTTTCCGTAAAACTCCTTTACTTTTTTCATTACGAATTCAGATTTCAACCCAAGCTCGTCTGCAAGGTCAACTAAGGGTGTCGTTGTCAAGGGTAAGGAATACTGAATACCCATTAAAAGCTTAGTCGTTTCTTCATCAAAAGTTGATTTTGACTGAACTTTCATCTACATCCCTCTTTCCCGAAACGTATTCTTCTACTAATTTCTCCACCAACTTCTTTGCTCCTTCAACGTCCTCTTTCTTAACCATTTCAACAAACTCAGGGTTTGAAGATATTACAAAGTAAAGCTTCATCCTCATGTGAATAGGTATTTTCCTCTTTTTCATGTACCTCTTGAGATAGTACATAGCCTTTAAGAAGTAGATTATTTCTTCGTCCTCTTCAAGCATCTTTTTAATCGAATCTCTCACCTTTCTCGCCACCACTCCGCTCTTACCTTCGGTAGTAACTGCAAACCTAATTCCATCTACTTCTCCTTCGAAAGGCACGACGACTTCAGTTTTCTCAGCGTCGTTAGCGAGGTTGACGAGAGTCCTGTACTTCTTTGCCAGTTCAATCACTTTATCGTTTATTTCCAATGGAGGTATAGCTACCGTAACCAAGTTCGCCCAAGAAATGTTCTCCTCCAAAAGTTTTTCGTCAAAAGCGTTTCCTTCCACTAATTTCACTTCTCCTTTTTTCTCCATTTCTTTCAATTCGTTACAAAAATCAAGGCTGAGAACTCTAACATTTGCTCCAGCTTTTAAGAACTTTTTTGCTCTCGAAGCTCCGACTCCTCCACCGCCAATTATCAAAACGTTTTTTCCTTTAAACTCAACGTAAAGAGGTATTCTCATCTTCACAAAATAGCAAAATGGGGTAAAAATACTTTACTCAGATAGTTCTGAAAACGAACCTACACTTCTCACCTCCTACAGCTTTGCACTCCACCTCCTCACCTTCAAACTTTCTGTTAAATAGCCCTTCGAGTAAGCCCCAAGAGTAGCCGAGTAACATCCAGCAAACCGGCCCCTTAGGTTTCTCTTTAAGCTTTAAAAATCCAGTAGCCTCCAAGGAATCTTCCACTTCGAGCCAGAATTCCGTATCGTTAACTTTAAAACTCATCTTTCCCCAGCCAAAGCACTTGCCCCATATAACAAGCATGTTTCTCGCAACCATTTTAGCCCTTTCAACGCTCATTTCACCGTACTTTTTCTCGTACCTTCTCCTTATAGCGTTTCCAGCTATCTTACCTCTGTTCTTAGAAGCGTTTATTATCAAACCTCTCGCAGCTCTCCCTACTATTTTCTCCATCTCCACATACAAGCCCGACAGAAAAGTGGCGTATATACATCCGAGAGGTATCCTTCCCAAGAATTGCTTTATTCCTTCCTCGTGTACTACAAACAGTTTATCAAGCTCTTCTTCGCTAAAATCTCTCAAATCCTCGCTAACTAACGCATCAAACACGTTCTCACCCCAACAACTCCTCGACTTTTTTACTCGCTTTACCCAATTGAAGCAGAATTAAACCCAGATTCGCTTTTGGAGACGTCATTACGACTAACAAAGCTCTATCTCCCGCACCCGTAGCAACTATTTTACCGTCTGAACTCTCAACTACAACTCTATCCGGCAATCCTTTCCCAAGTTCAGACATCGCAGTTTCTGCCGCGCCAAGCATAGTAGCACTCATAGCCGCAAAAGCCTCAGCATTAACGTTTGAAGATATGTCAGCAGCTATCAACAATCCATCTCTCGAAACTATTGCTGATGCTTCTATATCTCCCGTTGCTTTCAATTCCTTCAAAACTTCTTCAAGTTCAGATCTCAAGCTCATCTTCTCCCTCCCGCCATATAAGCAAATCTAACAAGGCATCAATAACTTTGTAAACGCCTTCCCCTTTAACTGCAGAAATCGGTATTACCGGCACATCATTCGGCAAAACCATCCTCCTTTTTATCTCTTCTGGAGGAAGGGCGTTGGGCAAATCCTGTTTGTTCGCAGCTACGACGTATGGCAGTCCGAAGTGAGTTACAGATTCAAGCATCTGCTTTGCTCTCGGAAAAGTTTCGGGTTTTGTCGAATCGACAACTAATATAACTCCAAGAGCTTCTTTACCAAGCATTCGTAGTATTGGGTCAAATCTCTCCTGTCCGGGCGTTCCAAATAGATCTATCGAAAAACCCTTGTATTCAAGGTGGCCATGATCCAAAGCAACTGTAGTCCCCAACCTGTCAACGGATACAGCTCTATTAGAAATGGCGTGAACAAAACTCGATTTTCCAGCGTTGTATGGGCCTGTAACGAGAATTTTTGGTATGTATGCTCTAACACCACCCGGTCGAACTAACTTAAATAGAATAGCCCTGCTTTTGACGTTTTTCCAGTCGGCTTTAACCAGACCATAGTAATAGCCAAGTATAACTCTGTGATGTATTCCACCTACTTTAACCAAAGCATTCGAAATTTCTATTATCCCATCTTTAACTTCTTTTGAGTAGGGCCATGCTACAAAGGATAAAACAACCCTCTTACCAATACTTTTTGCAAGACTGCACCAGTCTTTAATGCATCTAAGTGCCTCCTCTCCGCAAACGTCTATTATTGAAGAGGCTGGGAGAAATACGATGTCGAACTTCTCCAATACCTTTTTCATAAGCACCTCGACTTCTTCCAAGTTTATCGGATTTGCATTATACTTGCACTTTGAAGGAAAACCAACATAGCTTGAGTACAAATCAACGATTTCAAAGTTCTCAAATTCCTTAACTTCCCAGCCAAATTCCTCGAATTCAGAAATTACGGATTCGGGAGAAATGGTTACTGTAACGTATGCACATTTAAAACCCCTTTCCAAGTTAGTATATATAGTCTGCATAGCAAATGCATTTCCCTCTACTTCTGGATCTATCCAGTAAGTCAAAGTTTTACTTTCTGGGAATTCTTCAACTACTTCATCTAATACGGGTATGCCCGTAACAGCTTTCATGCGATCACCACGCTGTTTTCATCAACTACAATTTCAAACCACTCTGTTTTAACGAGTGAGCTGACAAAGCGAACGTATTTTTTGCCGTTTTCTTCTTTAAATTCTATCATGCCGTTGAACAGCTGTTTTAAAGTGACTATCGTTTTTTCGTCGTGCATACCTTCTTCTACTATGTAGAAAGCTATAGCTCCTGTCATCTTAACCCTGCCAGTAAGGATGTGTAGAAACCTGAAGACAGTTTGAATGTTTAGGTACATAAGCAAAGTTGAGAGAGAATCGAAAACTAAGATTACGTCTTTCACTCCGCTCCTCCAGAATTCCTCGAAGAACTTACTGATTTTGGCTGAAATTCCAGTTAAATCCATAACAGTCACTCTCTTTATAGACGCAGTATCCTTAGCCTCTCCAGTCATAGATTTAGTTACGCAGTCAATTATCTTTACTTTGTTTGGATTGTAATCGTTACCGAGCCACTCTATTAGCTGTTCAGCTGTTTCCCTCGTCAAAACGTATATACCGCCATAGTTCGAATTGATTAGTTTTCTGAAAGTGGATTTTGCGAACATAGCTTTTCCAGAAAACGTTGGACCGTATATCATAACGTTCGAGCCTTTCCTTAGCTCCACACCGGGAATCAGTTGATATTTTTGCTCCACCATGTTCATGATTATAATGAATTTAAGCTCGTATATTTACGTTACGATAGTTGTGCAAAGTATATTAAAAAAATTAATTTACTATAAAATCAATCTTTTGCTATCATGTAAACTAAGAAAGCGAAGCAAGCAAGTAGAGGGACTAGAAATGCGAGAGTTATAGCGTACAAACTGTTCATAGTCGTTAATGGATTTGGTTTTGCCATGTTTAGAATGTTTTCAAGCTGAGTAGCAACGTTAGCAGGAATTCCTGAAACATTTGCTATCAACATTGGATACTGGCTAAATGCGTTGAGCAGTTCACCTGCGACAACTGATATTGATGCAGAAACGCCAGCAATCTCAGCAAAAATAGCCCTCTTAGACTTTAAAAAGTAAGCTATAGCAACGAACTGAATTGTCACGAAAAGCATCTTGAGAGCGAAGAGCCATCCAACGTTGTACTTGGCTTGAATTCCAAAAAGAAATCCAAGAGCGTTAGCAAATTTGTATGGTGCTATAGTTCTCAGCGTTTCAGCGTAGGCTATTCCAAGCAAAGCTGTTATGGATAGCGTTACAAGCCCATACTTAGCAAACTTTAACGAAATCTCTTTTTTAGCAAAAACGGCTGACAGTAAGAAGAACGTTAGAGTATAAGAAGCGAAAATGCTCTTGGGGTATAGAGTTAAAAACGTTGGATTACTGAGCGCTTTTAATGTGTCGAGGTGTATTTTCGGCTGTAATTCTAAACCTACGGGTGCGTTTAAAAAGCCAAATATAGCTCTAAAGCCTAAGGGTATAAGGATTGCAGAAGTCATCATTGCTACTCCTGCCAAAAAGTGCGTTTCTGGGGAAAGCTTATCCCAGCCGTACCAGTATATCACTATGGATATAAAGTGCAGGCATATGAGCAGTATCGATAATGCGAACGGGACGAAAGCTATGTTTCCAGCCAAGCCTATAAAACCGGGATAGAAGCTCAATAGAAACACGGTAAAAGCAGTTCCCAAAACACCACCAAGTCCATAGGTTGCGGCGTAAAACTTCATTAGCTTTCTCGCAATTAATATTAATTCCTTGTTACCTCTCTCCCCAGCCCTTTTCATCAAAGGTATTACAGTCGATAATCCTATTGCGAGGTTTACTAAGAGAATGTGAAGACCAAAAGTTAAAGCCAAAAACTCAAGTATCATGCTTTCACCTCCCCAGCTTTCCAGAGAAATCTATAGACTGCGTAGCATAGTAGTATTAACAAGCCTATAAAGTAAGCCTCTACTAAGAAGTCAACCCACAGAGGTGGAGGGTTTATTGTGTGTGCAGTTTTTACATCCATTATTCCGTAAATAGTCCACGGTTTCCTGCCAACTTCTCTAACTGCCCATCCAAGAAAACTTACAAGCTGAGCAATTACTGGAAGTATTAGCATATATGGACTGCAAAATTCTTTCTTTTTCACGAACAACATGTAAACGATTACTAAGGCAGAAAGACCTAACAAAACTGCAAGAGTTACTTTTGTATAGTAGAAGTAGTGGATTATAGTCGGAGGTCTAAGCCAGAGAGGTATCTGATTGTATGAAACGATGTTTTTAACTCCTGCCAGAGCTAATTCCATTTTTTCTACGAAAGGTGGAGAACCGTGAAGTATGGCTGCAAACTTTTCTCTGTTCCACTCTGCAACAGCAACTCCCATCTCATGTCCGCTTACAAAACCCTGATAGACTATTGAAATTAAAGAAAATACAGCTCCGTACTTGTAACCCAATTTTGCATGCTCGGAACCCCTCTTGTAAAACGAGTAAGCAAAAAACGCCATGACTGTAAAAGCTGAAACAACAATTCCAGAGCCTACTGCGTGTAATACGGAAGGAGCGAATACGGGAGATTTGAAAGTTACAGTATATACCCCTATGTGCCTAACTGTATCGAACATTATTGCATCTAAAATCGCCATAACTGTTACGTTTGCCAACTTCGTTTTTGCAGCTGGTGTTAGAACTTTCCACAAAACGCTGTGAGATACAGTTTTTCCTGCGACTGCGTCAGCTACTATCACTTTTACTATTTTACTTGGCATAGCAACTATAACGCTGTTACCAGCTTTTCCCAACACATCCATTCCGGCTAATTGAAGGGTTGTAACGTTTAAAGCTGAAACTATCGTGCTTGGAACGTAAAGTGTTAACTTTGGATAGCCCTTCGCATAACTTCCGAGCAGTATGCCCGTAGGAGCTTGCATGTAGCAGTTAACACTGACTATCATTGTAGCAGAAAACCAAGCACCCGTCAACGCAAGTAAACCGACTACTACGTGGGCTTTTTCTGGCAATTTTTCCCATCCATAGTAGTACATATATATAAAGACTACTTCCATCATAAAAGCAAATATTTCGGCATACAGCGGGAAGTATATGTATTTCCCAGCTATTTCTGTTAGATTTGGCCAGAGCAAAACAAGACCAAACTCCGCTGCCGTACCCATCGCCGCTCCAACAGCAAAAACCATTATAAAGCCCTTTGCGATCGTTTTTGCAACTTTAAGCCACCTCTCATCTCTCGTTTTAAGCCAGATTATTTCTGCTATAACTGCAAGCAGTGGTAATCCCAATATGTACTGCAAAATTATCCAGTGCACTTCTATACCTATCATCGAAAGTACTCTGTCCCCAAACGCTGGATAGCTCGCCCAGTTCATTCCACCACCTCACAATTATAATGGTGAAACATTTCAGCTATATCTGTTTTGATTGCATCTGGTTTTAAGTTTTTCTATCCGGTTAGATGTGCTTGTTAATTACTAAAATACTTAGTTAACAAAAAATGACGTCAACGATTATCTCTCAAACTATACAGCTTTTTAAGGTAAAACAAGTAGGGTATTACGGCTATTATCGGAATTAAAATTACTAAATCAAACCACTTAGGCAATCTTCCTGAAAGGGAGCCTTCGAAAATTCCAATTTCAGCAAAAAGCAGAGATAGTGTTAAAATTAAAGTGTAACCGAGCATAGCCTCAAAATACTTGTCAATCAAATAATCTTTAAGTTGATCGTCCTTAAATAAATAAAAAAACGCTGGAAGGTTTATCAAATATGGATATTTTTTTATTATCTTAAATCTATACTTCGCTATGATTAGTATTAGCAAGGGTGCGATACTAAACGAGAAAGGTATTACAAATAGAGTGGACTTATTACCATAACTATTTGCTATGCCATTTATGTCGAAGTGAGTAGCTATTCTATTGGGAATGGTAAAGTAGTAGTAGAATGCGAGAACCCACATAAGCAAAACTGAAATAGCTATTGCAATTGATAACCCCCTAATTAATTTCATAGTAGTTGGTTTCGGGCTTTAGAATTTAGTTCTTATGACCGAGAACTTTATATATCCATACAACTAAGAAAAAATCGAAGCGGGGTGGGGTAGCCAGGTTATCCCGGCGGGCTCATAACCCGCAGATCCGTGGTTCAAATCCACGCCCCGCTATAATCAATAAAAACACCTGCTGCCCTACCTCTTAAACATGAAATGTAGAAACTGTGGTGCCGAACTTGAGTATGCTACTCAATTCTGCTTGTACTGTGGTACTAAAAACGTAGATGCCTGTCTCGTTTACTTAAACGATAAGTTTAGATTGTTTTTCTTTAGAGCAGACTTAAACGTTGTGGAAAGCTATTCTTTCTCAGCCCATCCTGACTCAATAAGGAATTCAGCAGAACTCGTAGCTGAAAGAATACACTGGAGGAGAATAGATGAAGTCCTCGTTTCTGGAGAAGACATTAAAGCCGAGTTGTGTGCGGAATTAGTAAAGAAATACGCATTGTCAAATCTAAAAATCGTCAAATTAGAAGGAAAATTAGAGAAGCTAATAGAGAACGTAAAGTCTTGCTTACATATCGAGAGAAAACTCAGAAAAATTAAATTAAAACCGGACGAAAAAATTGGCGGGGCACATTCAACGATCATAGGTGGGAGAGAAGGTAGAAAACTTCTATTAGATGTTGCGAAGTGTGAGTACGTGAAAAAAATCGTGCCGGGAGTTATAGAGGGCTGTGGAGCGTCGGGCGGTGGAGGAGTTAGATTGAAACTAACGAGGAGTGATGAAAAAGGCAACATCAGAGCAATACTCATAAACGGCACGAGTGTGCAGAAAGTTCTTATAGTTACAACTGCCTGCACAAAAGACGAAGGAGAATTCGTAAGGAAAATACTTCTCAACAGCTTAGGGGTGATATCGTGAGCGAAAAACTGCCACCAAAAGAGGAGTTTTCAGAGTGGTATCACGAGCTAATTCAAAGAGCAGAAATCATGGACGTGAGGTATCCGGTAAAAGGTCTTTACGTGTGGTATCCTTTTGGATTTAAAATAAGGAGAAGTGTCTATAGTATTTTAAGGGAAATAATGGACAGAGAACACGAAGAAGTTTACTTTCCAGCTTTAATTCCAGAAACAGAGCTTGGAAAGGAAGGAGAACACATAAAGGGATTCGAAGATGAAGTTTACTGGGTTACTCACGGAGGAAAAGACGAATTAGACGTAAAATTAGCTTTAAGGCCTACGAGTGAAACTGCGATGTACCCGATGTTTAAGTTGTGGATAAGGAGCCACGCAGACTTGCCATTAAAGGTTTACCAGATAGTAAATACGTTCAGATACGAAACTAAGCACACTCGTCCCCTAATAAGGCTGAGAGAAATAACGTCGTTTAAAGAGGCACACACAGTCCACTCAACTTTCGAGGAGGCGGAAGAGCAGGTTAAAAAAGCTGTTGGGTACTACAAAGAGTTTTACGAAAGGCTTGCAATTCCGTGTATAATTTGCAAAAGACCTGAATGGGATAAATTCCCCGGAGCTGTGTACACTATAGCTTTTGACGCAGTTATGCCCGATGGAAGAACTCTTCAAGTAGGAACGGTCCACAACCTCGGAGACAACTTCGCAAAGACTTTTGAAATTACTTACGAAACTGTTAACGGGGAACACAGTTTTGCCTATCAAACTTGTTACGGCATTTCCGAAAGGTGCATCGCAGCTTTAATATCAATTCACGGAGATGACTTAGGTTTAGTTTTACCTTTCGAAGTTTCACCAGTTCAGATAGTAGTGATACCAGTTCTCTACAAAGGTAAAGAAGAAGAAGTGTTGAGAGTTTGTAGAGAAATTAGTGAAGAGTTAAAGAGATACAGAGTTTTCGTTGATGAAGGTGAAGAAAGGCCGGGAGCTAAATACTACAAGTGGGAGTTAAAAGGTGCGGCAATAAGAATCGAAGTGGGGCCAAGAGAGGTCGAAGAAAACACAGTAGTTGTATCGTTTAGGGATGAAAGAAGGAAGTTCAAAGTCAAGAGAGATGAAATTTCTAGTAAAATAGAAGAGTGGGCTAAAGAAATGAGAAAAAGAATGTACACAAAAGCCGTAGAAGAAATGGCAAAGAGGATAAAAATGTGTAAAGATTTGGAGAAATTAGTTGAATGGGTCGGCAAGGGAGTAGCTCTAACTTACCTATGCCGTTCAGAGAGGTGTGGGGAGGAATTGGACAAAGTAGGGAGCGTTCTCGGAGAAGTGCTGGAAATTCCCCTGAGTGTGGAAAGTAAAGGCAAATGCGTAATTTGTGGTGAGGAGGGCAGGCTTGTAGCAGTGGCAAAGACTTACTGAGGGTAAAGTTTAAATGCTCTTTTAAACTTTCTTATTCCAGAGCCGCCGTAGCTTAGCTGGTAGAGCGTCGGCCTGTTAAGCCGATGGTCGCAGGTTCGAATCCTGCCGGCGGCGCTCCCCTAACAAAACTAATAAAGTAAGTCGTTTTACATAGCCTTTTTGTCGTCTGATGAAATTGATGATTTTGAAACTCTCTCTGAAATTTTCAACTCTCTCTTTCTCAACTTTTCCACACAAAGTGTTCGATGCAAATTATGCTGTTGCCTTATTCAACGAGAAAAAATGACAAAACAATTTTTGTCCCCCTGATCTTGACTATCCATCAGATATGCGAAGAGGGATTTTATCACATTTCGCAAAGGAGGGGTTATACAAATATTTGGGTTGACTTCAAAGGGAAAGGGTTCGACAATAAAAACACAAAATTCCGCGTGGAGTTCTTGGAGAAGACAAAACGACCTCCATCTGACTTCTTAGGCGTTTTTGATTATGGCGATTTTGCTCCGTTCAAAGGCATTCTGCCACCTCCAGATGTTTCACTTAAGTAAAGAAGAATACAGACGAAACCTAATATGATGTACTGAATCAGCATAACAACAGAAGAGAAATGAAAAGTCATAAAGCAGAAAAACATTCGGATTTGTAACCATCTGAGAAATTGTTAAAAATGTAAAAATCGAACAACTATCAATGGATATATCATCTCTCGGTCTTTCGGAGAACAAGAGAAAAGCCCTTGAGGAGTTCGTTAGAGAACTCAAGGAAAAGTACGGAGGTAGAGTGAAAAGAATAATTTTGTTCGGCTCGGTTGCAAGAGGTGATTTTCAAGAGGAGAGCGATATCGACGTGCTCGTGATTGCTGATGGAGTGGGGTTGAAGGAAATCTCCTCCATAACGACCAGAATTTTGCTCAGGTACGGTGAAGTTATATCTCCAGTAGTCCGAACCGAAAGAGAGTTCCAGGAACGCAGAGCTTTTACGTTTAACAGAACGGTTCTGGAAGAAGGTGTCGAACTTGCGTGAAGAGGTTGAGGAACAGCTTGCTCTTGCTGAGGAGTGTCTGGAGGAGGCAAGACTTCTACTGGCTAAAGGCTTTTACAGGGGTGCAGCATCGAGAGCTTACTACGCAATGTACCACGCCGCCAGGGCTTTGCTAGCAGCCAAGAACATTGCTCCAAAGAAGCACTCAGGGGTGCTGAGAATGCTTGGCCTTGAATTTGTAAACAAAGGATATATAGAAGACACATACGCTGAAGCGTACAAATTAGCATTCGACACCAGAATGAGTGCCGATTACGAGGGAAAAATAGACATAGACAATGAGCTGGCAGAACATATAGTAAGAAGTGCAGAGGAGTTCGTGAGAAAGGCGTACGAAGTACTGGAACAGATCTCTTGAAATTTAATTATTTCTGGATAGTAATGTAAAAATTCTTGTTGGATACTTTAGAAGTGAAAGCAGGCAAACTTCTATTCTATCGCAAGAGGAGAGCGATATCGACGTGCTCGTGATTGCTGATGGAGTGAAGCTGAAAGAAGTCTCTAAATTTTGAGCAATATTCAATATAACAAGACAT
>Ga0256833_1000205_pt1 | contig 46303 bp, 50 predicted proteins | sample 356284metaG_FD_190535 | JGI IMG/M metagenome (GOLD analysis project Ga0256833, IMG submission 190535) | Hydrothermal vent microbial communities from Mid Atlantic Ridge, Atlantic Ocean - 356-284 | ecosystem: Environmental > Aquatic > Marine > Hydrothermal vents | place: Atlantic Ocean: Mid... | reverse complement strand
AAGCTTAAAAATATATTGAATCAATCTGTTCGGCGTACTATTAAGTTTAAAAACAATGAATATGTTTATAATTCTTACAAATCAGGAATTTCCTATTCGTTTGGTTTAAATTATGATTTGTATTGATAATATAAATTTAGAACAACTGACCTCATACAAACAATAGATTTAATAATTGTTTGAAAATAAGGTAAATAATTGATTTTATACTTTTTTATATGTGAATTAAGAATGCTCCTTTTGAAAAATAATAAATAAAAAGACAAAAGGAAATTTAAGAGATTTTCTGCTGATTTCGCCGAGATTAGTAGAAATGGGGAGTTAGAGGATAACGTAAAAAACAAAAATTTGGATATTTTACGGTTACCTTAATTCACAATGGTTCAGTTGTTCTGAAATTATAGTTTCAATTCATTTGTGTCTTTTTGTGGACAAAATAGTTGACTTTACGATTAGTCTAATACGAAATAATTCTAAATTAAAATTTCATAGTGATATATTTGATGAATATATAATTGTATTTTACTATCTTTATCGCTTGATTTTTTAAGAATAAATTTATAGTATGGGAGATGTTTACATTTTGATGCTAGTAGCTCTTGGTGTGCTTGCTGTTATGGATCTCGTCGTTGGTGTGAGTAACGATGCAGTTAATTTTTTGAATTCAGCAATAGGCTCAAAGGTTATTTCAATGCGCAATATTATGATTATTGCAAGTCTTGGAGTTTTTGTTGGAGCAGTGACTTCAAGTGGTATGATGGAGGTTGCACGTAAAGGTATTTTTGTTCCGGAGTATTTTTACTTTAACGAGATCATGTATATTTTTATGGCTGTGATGATTACTGATATCATCCTTTTGGATACATTTAATAGTTTTGGGATGCCAACTTCGACTACAGTGTCCATTGTTTTTGAATTGTTAGGAGCAGCGGTAGCTATGGCGTTTATTAAAATATCAGCTAATGAAACTGAGACTGTTTCAGATATTTGGAAGTACATAAACCATGAAAAAGCACTCTTGATTATATTTGGTATATTGCTTTCTGTTGTGGTTGCTTTTTCCGTTGGTGCTATTGTACAATGGATATCGAGATTGATTTTTTCTTTTGAGTTTCATAAAAGATCTAGTTTTGTTACATCTTTGTTTGGTGGTTTTGCTATAACGGCAATAACTTATTTCATTTTTATTAAAGGATTGAAGGGGACACCTTTTTACAAAGACATAAAGTATTTGGTAGAGGGGAATACGCTTCAGATTATGGCTGTTTCTTTTATATTATGGACAATGATATCACAAGCATTGATTAGTTTTTTTAAATTAAATATTTTTATATTTATTGTTGGAATCGGGACCTTTTCTATCGCATTAGCTTTTGCAGGAAATGATTTAGTAAATTTTATAGGCGTACCGATTGCTGCTTTAAACTCTTATGATGCATGGCATGCCTCAGGCCTTCCTGCAAACGAATTTTCAATGGGTGTGCTAGGGAAAAAAGTACCATCAAGTACATTGTTATTGTTAATGGCAGGTGCTGTAATGGTCTTGACCTTGTGGTTTTCTAAAAAAGCTAGAACCGTGATAGAGACAGGCATTAATTTGTCGAGTCAAAATGAAGCTAAAGAAAAATTTGAGCCAAATATGATGTCTCGATTTATTGTAAGACTGGGGATTGGGATTAATACTTTATTGACTAAAATTGTCCCTGCTAAGACTGTAGATTGGATTGGATCACGCTTTGAAACACCAAGTATTGCATTGCCAATGAATAAAACATATGATCTGCCTGCATTTGACCTTATCAGGGCATCAATAAATTTAATTATTGCTTCTGTTTTAATCTCGATAGGAACATCTTTTAAACTTCCATTGTCGACTACATATGTTACATTCATGGTTGCTATGGGTACTTCGTTGGCAGATAGGGCATGGGGAAGAGAAAGTGCTGTGTATAGAGTTGCCGGAGTGTTAAATATTATTGGAGGATGGTTTTTTACCGCTTTTTCTGCTTTTATTGGGGCTGCTACAGTGCTTTATTTTATTCATTTGGGAGGTTCTGTTGTTGTTGCAATACTTTTGCTGTTAGCATTTTTATTGATTGCCAAGAGTTATATAAAGTACGCAAAATCAGAGAAAGAGAAGAAGTTGGTTCGAAAAAGGAAAAAAGCTGAATTATTGACAATAGGGGAGGTGATAGAAGAAAGTTCTGATCATATTTCCAAAGTGGTGAAAAGAGTAAATAAATTGTATTCAAATGTAGTCAAGGATTTATCAAATCACGATTTGGATAAGCTAAAAAAGACTGATAAACACGTAAAAAAATTGAATAGTGAAGTATATGAATTGAAAGAAGAAGTTTTTGATTTTATCAAGTCTTTGGATGATAGTTCTGTAGAAGCAAGTAGAGTTTATATACTGATTTTGGGTTACTTGCAGGATATATCACAATCCATCAGGTATATTTCCAATTCCAGTTACAAGCATGTCAATAATAATCACAAAGACCTTAAAAAAGGGCAAAAAGACGATTTGACGGTAATTGACAATGATTTAGAAGCTCTGTTAGGAGATATAGAAGATACATTTAAAAATAGAAACTTTAATAATATTGTCAATATTCTAGCGGAAAAGCAAAAATTATTTGAACATGTCTCAGAATCAATAGATAGACAGGTAAAACGAATAAGAACTGAAGAATCAAGTAAAAAGAATACCACGCTGTATTTTGGTATTTTAGTAGAGACTAAAGATTTGATTTCATCAATTATGAATTTATTGGAACTGTATCAGGATTTTGATTTACAAGTAAAAAGAAATAAAATCTAAAGTAGAGAATCAATTTCATATTTGCATTGTTAGATTATAGTGTCAGTCTATAAAGTGTTTTTTTTAACAAGATTACTATTAAATTTCAATAACTTTATAGACAGGCACTATTTTAATACAAATGCAGGATCTTAAATTAAAAAATATTATGAGTTTATTAAGTAAATATGCAGAGCTACTTGTCAATTATTGTGTGGAAGTAGAACAAGGAGATAATCTTTTTATCAGTAGTACTACCTTAGCGGAATCTCTTATAAAGGAAATTTATAGGGAGGCAATTAAGAAAGGTGCTAATGTTGAGATTAGTATGGCTTTTCAGGAGAAAAATCGGATTTTTTATAAAAATGCCTCAGATGCACAATTAGGTCATGTGTCTCCATTGTATAAAAAAGCAATGGAGGAGTTTGATTGTTTTATCAATATAATGGCACCATTCAATCTAAACGAAATTCGAAATTCTGATGGTGATAAAATTAAAAAACATCGTCGGGCAGTAGCTCCGATATTGAAAACTTATTTTGAACGAACAGCTACCAGAGATTTAAAAAGAAATACCTGTCTATTTCCTACACAAGCAAGTGCTCAGGAAGCAGGAATGTCATTAGAGGAATATGAAAATTTTGTGTACAATGCTTGTCGCCTGTATGATGACAATCCTGCCGAAAGTTGGAGAGAAGTTGGCCGATTCCAACAGAGGATTGTTGATTTTTTAAATCAAAGAACAAATTTTACTTATAAAGGAGATGGCTTTGAGATCAGTTTTAATACTAAAGGAAGGAAGTGGATAAACTCTGATGGAAAAACAAATATGCCCTCAGGTGAAGTGTATACTTCCCCTGTTGAAAATAGTGTAAATGGTAAAGTCCATTTCTCATATCCCGGTATTTATATGGGAAATGAAGTTGAAGGCGTTACTCTTTGGGTAAAGGATGGATATATTGAAAAATGGGAGGCTGATAAAGGGAAAGAATTCTTGGATAGTATATTTGCATTAAAAGGGGCACGAAGATTTGGAGAAGCAGCTATTGGGACAAATCTTAATATTGATAAAATAACTAAAAACATCCTCTTTGATGAAAAAATGGGAGGTTCAATACATATGGCGATTGGACAATCTTATTTGCAATGCGGAGGAAAGAATGAATCTTCAATTCACTGGGATATGATAACCGATATGAAAAAACAAGGGAAAATTTTTGCAGATGGTGAATTGGTGTATGAAAATGGTGTATTTTTAATTTAAACTTTTTGTTGTAAAAAATCAGTAGACCTAAGTCTCCTAGCAGAGCCAAAAGTGTAATTAGTATCTGTCCATAAAGTCATCAAAATTTAAAAATAATCTTTTTGCGATATTATGTAACTACACAGATAGAATCTTTCTGGCTGAAAAAAGTTCTTTTTGCATTGAAATTTATCAATATTTCTTGAAATAGCGCCACTATTCCTTCAAAATATATGATTCTTTTATACCAAACCTCTATCAAGAGGGTGAAATAGAAAAAGAATTATTTTTTACGAATATACATATCTTTGCACTTGCGCGATATACTTGGCAAGCTTAACCAATTGTACACTATATCCCCATTCATTATCGTACCATAAATACACGGTAATACTTCTGCCGTCTTTTGATACTTTGGTCGAAGGAGAATCGACTACTGATGTTGTAATCATCCCTATTGCATCTGATGAGACATATTCGTCTGATTCTGAAAAATGAATTTGATCTACCAAATCGCCATGCAGAGAAGCCTCTTTCATTGCTGAATTCAATTGATTTAAAGTAGTAGCTTTATTTATGGTCAGATTCAAAATTGCAAGGGAAACATTTGGTGTGGGTACTCGTACCGCATTACCTGTTAATATTCCTTCAAGCTCGGGTATTACTTTTGCCACAGCGCTAGCAGCACCTGTAGTAGTCAATACCATATTGGTAGCTGCACCTTTTCCCCTTCTAGGCTTTTTATGAAAATTATCCAAAAGATTTTGGTCATTTGTATATGAATGTATTGACTCAATATGTCCTTTTGCAACACCATATTTATCATTTATAACCTTTATTACAGGCACAATAGCATTAGTAGTACAAGATGCTGCGCTAAATACATTAATCACATCTACATTCACAGTTTTATGATTTACTCCGTAAACTATATTGGGGATATCTTTACCCGGAGCACTCAACAATACTTTGGAAATACCGGGTCTTAGATGATTGCTCAATCCTTTTTTATCTCTCCACATTCCGGTATTATCAATCAACAAGGCATTATTGATACCGTATTCCGTATAATCTATTTCTTCAGGACTATTAGCAAAAATAAATTTTACCCGATTTCCATTCAACAATAATTCGTCTGTTTCAGTCAATATTTCCATCGACCCTTGAAAATCTCCATGTACCGAATCTGCTCTCAATAAATTGGCTCTTTTGGTTATTTCTTTAGCTTTATCTCCCATTTTTGGTCTTATGACTATTGCTTTAAGTCTTAGCTGTTCACCTCTACCGGTTTGATAAATAATCTCACGAGCCACTATCCGACCGATTCTACCAAAACCATATAGGACTACATCTTTTGAGCCTTTTCCTTTTTCATTCACCTTAATATAGCTGCTCAGTCTGAATCTTACAAATTCATCAATATCTTTGTAGTTATCTTGTTCATCTATCCAGTGAGTGGCGAGATGTCCCAGATCAATTTTTACAGGAGCTATGTCTTTTATTTGTTCAATAGCTTTTGCCAATTGTAAACTCAAATCTACTGTAATAGATTTTTGAATATAGTTTTTACTGTGAAGATGATTGTGAATTATCTTACTGGGTCTTGTGTCATAGATAGGTTTTCTGAATAATACAAGATCAATACTTCTATCCAATCTCATGTCCATTGAAACCTTTAATAATTCTATTGCTTTCTTTTCTTTTTCACGCCACTTATTCAAACTCTCATTAGACTGTTTAATCAATTTTGTTTTAGCCATGTTATTTTATTTTTAAGTGTTAAAAAGTGTGTTTATCTTAAATTTATATAAAGAAAATGATATAAAAAGGGAATATTTATTTTCATTGTTATGATTGCATTTTAGCATTACTCCACAAATGTATAAAATCATTTGAAAGATTCTAAATTTAAGTTCTTTTATCTTATTTGCAATTTGTATTGTATTTATTTATGTACGCGTCAAGAACAGAACAACTGCCTCCTCCAAAGGAGAAATTAATACCGGCAAGAGCCAGGGATACCTTTGCCTTGGAGCTTGGTGAATTTTTCAGGTATGCGAGGAAGGAAATCAATCCACTACTTCAAAGTACTGAAATAGGGTGGGATGATGCACCTCCTTTTGCATTACGGGAGTCTTTTTTGGTAGAGGTATAGTGTTTTATAGACAGACGCTAAATAAAAAGACGCTTGTCTGGGGAAAGACAAGCGCCATAAACAAAACGAAAAACCAACTTTTACTATAAACTCTGCTTTAATTTAACTTTTAAAGTACGATATTTATTGTCTCTTAATACCTTTAATTTTAATATATCTCCAATCTTAACAAAATTTAACACTTTTCTTAAATCTTCAAATGTTTTAATGTCAGAATCATTAGCTCTTACAATAATATCCCCAGGCAATACTCCACCAAATTCTGCGGAACTACCTGTCTGAACTTCATCAACATAAACGCCAAAATCAATTTTTAAGTTCATGTCTTTTTGTATTTGTTTGTTAATTGTCGCAGCGGAGACACCAAGTGAAATTTTTGAGTTTAAATCTGATCCTTTTTGTATTATTTGATCTGTAACTTTTTTCATAAGATTACTGGGTATTGCGAAAGAGTATCCTGCGTATGAACCCGTAGGTGTAGCAATAGCAGATGTGATACCCAATAGTCTGCCTTCAGAGTCTATAAGAGCTCCTCCACTATTGCCCGGATTAACGGCAGCGTCTGTTTGAATAAACTCTTCCAATGCATGTTCATCTTTTATTATGTTTATATTTCGTGCTTTTGCACTTATAATGCCTGCAGTCACAGATGAAGTAAGATAATCAAAGGGATTGCCAATAGCCATAACCCATTCACCCACTTTAGCTTTGTCCGAATTTGCTATATCTAACACAGGAAGATTGTTTTCTTCGATTTTAATAACAGCTAAGTCAGTAGATGGATCTGTTCCTATTTTTTTTGCCTTATACTCTCTCTTGTTTGAAAGAGTAACGATTAAATCATCAGCAAAATCGACAACATGATTGTTGGTAACGATATAACCGTCTTTGGATATTATTACTCCTGATCCACCACCTTTCATACGGTAAAATTGTCGGTTGTATCCAAAGTCAAAAAGGTCATTAAGTGAGTAATCAAATTGCCTTTGTCTTCCTTGCTTATATCTTCTTTTTGCTTTGCTTTCACTTTCTTCCGCTCTTATATGTACTACTGCTTTAGTGCCCAAACTAGCTGCTTTGGTAAAGTTAAAAGGCATAGATTCCGGCGAATACCCGACTTGTTTTACTTGATGATTATTGTTTGCCGGTACATATTGTTTCTCATTTAGCAATAATTTGTTTCCTGCTACTGCAATTATCCCCCCAATTACTCCTGCTAGGATAATTGACAAAAAATATTTTTTATTTTCCATTGGTTTAATATTTAATTTAATAATCTAATCTAATTTGAAATTTCTAAAGAATAATTTTAAGATTTGCGATAAATACCGCACAGATAACCTTAACGAAAATGTGGATAAAAAATGCACCGTAAACGTGGCTTTTTAACAATACTTTAACGTTTATAGACACTATCTAGTGTCTGTCCATAAAGTCATCAAAATTTAAAAATAATCTTTTTGCGATATTTTCACTTTATTCAAATTACTGATGCTATGGCATCACTAATCCTCAGAAAGGCAAAAATCTCATCAAAAATCTTTATATAGCCTTAGCTATGGAAATGATTTTTGAAACAGAAAAAGTAAAAAATAAACTTTTTATAATCAGTGTCTTGATAGCGGTTTGGTATAAAATAGCGTCGGTTGATGCACCTCCTGTAGGAGGCTAAGAGGTTGTATAGCCAAAATTCGTTAGAACTGAATAGCCCTGAGGGCAGCGTTGCAATTAAACCTGAAGGGGATATTATAAAATCTTATGATGGCTTAATACAACCGTCACTTGTAAGTTTAGTTGGTCATTTATTTTTCTAAAAGATATGTTTGCATGTTTTCTAATGAATGGTTTTGTAAATATGTAAGCACTTATAGTGCCAATTATCGCTCCCCCCAATACATCCCAATAATCATGTTTATTAGCGTTGATTCTTGTCCATCCAACATACGATGCTGTAATATATGCAGGTATTCCAACTTTCCAACCATATCTCTTTTGCAAAAAAGCAGCTCCGGTAAAAGCGCTCATCGTATGACCGGAAGGAAAGCTCAAACTGCCTCCATTCGGTCTTTTTTTATTAATAATATATTTCAAACTGTATGTTGTTATCATTGCGACTCCTATTGACTTTGCGAATTGTATTGAACCATCACAATTGTCATTGTTGAGCACTAATGTTGAGGTAAAAGCTGAAGCAGGAATAAATATACTTAGTATATCCCCAGATAGTTCGAAGTTAGATTTTTGAGAATACAGATTGCAATTTGTAAAAGTGAACATAAATATAAGAGCGATGAGGAAAGAATTTTTCATTATTGATATTTTTTAAAAAAAAGCCTATTTTAGAAAAAGGCGAGTTGACAATTATTGTAGGAACGATACATATGAAAATATAAAAGATTCAAACATATCTTATCGTCCACTATTCCGGAGAAGTCCAGTCTTTATCTCTTTAATTTTGATAATTCTTCTTTTTGAGATTTAATCAAGTCTTCAAGTTTATTGATTTTTTTCTTTAAATATTTAATTTCCTCATCTTTTAATTCAATTTCTTTTTGAAATGAATTGCTATTTGTATTATCAAGGTTAATTTTTTTTGTTTTTTCAGAATTAGTTGAACCACCTGATTTAAAAATCTCTATACTCTTTAATTTAGCAAAAGGATCAACACCATTGTAGTAGCTGGCACCGATATACGATAGTGGAGCAGCGATAATAAAAAAGATAAAAAATTTAGCACAGCCTGTCATTTTGTATTTTTGAGCCATTGTGAATATTTTAGAAAAATAATGTTAAACAAATAAACTTACTACAAATACTAAATGTGTAAATTAAAAATAAGTTCAAAAGTAGCTTATATTTATAAAATAATTTATTATTTTTATATAATGCTCCGATTTTTATCGACGAGTGTGATGAAATCCTAATCAAATTTGCATATAATGATTATAAGAAAGCTTTATGAGCAATGAATGTGCTAGTATTTTTATTTAAAAAATCTTGAATATATTTTGGTAATGAGAATAAATCATGCATAATAGCCCAATAAATCATTTTATTTCCGTGATTTCCGCATTAAAAAAATCATTTTGGCTAAGATTAAGCCTGCCTATTTGCGATGAACTTATAATAATAATTCATATTTATTTTTGACTATTTTATATCAATAATTGGTATCAATTATAAAAAAAAAAGATACTTTTGTCATTACAAGGGGGTAAAACTTGTGCAAATAAACCGATAATTCGATAAAAATTATAAATATTATTGAAATTCTTTTGATTATATTTAAAAATAAACATACCTTTGCAATTCTTTTTGGGAAAGGGGGCGTCTTTTCCTGTTTAAGAGTGAAATATTTTATTTAAATCAACAAGAAAAATTTGATTATGCCAACAATTAATCAATTAGTTAGAAAAGGAAGGAAGCAGATAATTTTAAAAAGTAAATCAAAAGCCTTGCAAGGTAATCCTCAAAGAAGAGGTGTTTGTACAAGAGTATATACTACTACTCCAAAGAAACCTAATTCAGCTTTGAGAAAAGTTACAAAGGTTAGATTAACCAACGGGATGGAGATTATTGCATATATTCCGGGTGAAGGGCACAATCTTCAAGAACACTCTATTGTATTGGTGAGAGGAGGTAGGGTTAAAGATTTGCCTGGTGTAAGATATACTATCATAAGAGGAGCTTTGGATACTGCCGGTGTTGCTGATAGAACGCAATCAAGATCTAAATACGGAACAAAAAGACCTAAAAAATAAACCTGTCCTGTGAAAAGTAAATAGGATAAAAATTTTATAATATTATGAGAAAAAGAAAACCAAAAAAGCGTCTGATAATACCTGATCCAAGATATGGTGATATAATGGTTACTCAATTTGTAAACAATCTTATGTTGAACGGTAAAAAAGCTGTTGCTTACAGATTGTTTTACGATGCAATGGATATAATTGCAGAAAAAACAGAAGAAAATCCACATGAAGTATGGAAAAAAGCGCTCACTAATGCTACTCCTCAGGTTGAGGTAAGAAGTAAGCGTATAGGTGGAGCTACATTTCAGATACCGACAGAGATTTACCAAGCAAGGAAAACTTCAAACGGTATGAAGTGGTTGATTAAATTTGCTCGTGCAAGGAGTGGTAAAGGAATGGCTGACAAATTGTCTGCTGAATTAATCGCCGCTAGTAAAGGAGAAGGTGGAGCAGTAAAGAAGAAAGAAGATACGCACAGAATGGCTGAAGCTAACCGTGCTTTCGCACATTTTAAAGCATAAGATAATATTTAATAAAAGATGGCAAGAAATTTAAGTTTAACTAGAAATATTGGTATCGCTGCGCATATTGATGCAGGGAAAACTACCACGACAGAAAGAGTTTTGTTCTATACAGGGCTTAGTCATAAAATTGGTGAGGTACATGATGGTGCAGCTACAATGGACTGGATGGAGCAAGAGCAAGAAAGGGGTATTACAATTACTTCCGCTGCTACTAGAACACAATGGCCTTGGGGTGGGAATGAATACACTATCAATATAATAGATACTCCCGGACACGTAGATTTCACTGTTGAGGTAGAACGTTCTTTGAGAGTTTTGGATGGTACTGTGGCACTTTTTTGTGCAGTTTCTGGTGTAGAGCCTCAGTCAGAAACAGTTTGGCGTCAAGCAGATAAGTACAAAGTTCCGCGTATTGGTTTTGTCAACAAAATGGATAGAACCGGAGCTGATTTTTTTAGAGTAGTCGAAGATGTAAGAGAAAAGTTGGGAGCCAATGCTATCCCATTACAAGTGCCAATTGGATCTGAGGATGATTTCAGAGGTGTAGTGGATTTGATTACAAACGAAGCTATCGTTTGGAATGAAGATGATATGGGTATGACCTATAAAACTATTGATATTCCTGAAGATTTAGTTGATGTAGTAGAGGAAGAGAGAACAAGGATGATAGAAGCTTTGGCTGAAGTTGATGACCATCTATTGGAGAAATACTTTGAAGACCCTGATAGTATCACTGAGGCTGAATTGATTAAGGTTATTAGAGAAGCTACTGTTGGAATGGTGATTACGCCTATTATGTGTGGTTCGGCATTTAAAAACAAAGGAGTTCAGGCTTTGTTGGATGCGGTATGCGCATTTTTGCCATCTCCATTAGATAAGGATGTTATTGAGGGAATTAATCCTAAAACAGAGGAAATAGAATATAGAAAACCTGATGTCAATGACCATTTTTCTGCTTTGGCTTTTAAAATTGCTACTGATCCGTATGTAGGTCGATTGACTTTTCTAAGAGCCTATTCAGGTAAATTAGATGCAGGGTCTTATGTATTAAACACGAGATCAGGTAAGAAAGAAAGAATTTCACGACTATATCAAATGCATTCAAATAAACAGAATCCAATTGAATTTGTGGAAGCTGGAGATATCGCAGCCGGTGTTGGATTTAAAGATATAAGGACAGGTGATACTTTGACTGACGAGAAGCATCCTATTGTTTTTGAAACAATGACATTTCCTGATCCTGTTATTAGCATTGCTATTGAACCCAAAGGACAAAAAGACTTAGATAAATTGGGAATGGCATTAAATAAACTGTCAGAAGAAGATCCTACTTTTAAAGTTGCTTATGATGAGAATACAAATCAGACTATTATAAGTGGAATGGGAGAATTGCACCTTGAGATACTTGTTGATCGATTGAAAAGGGAATTTGGTGTTGAATGCAACCAAGGGCAACCTCAGGTGAATTATAAAGAGGCCCTTACTGTGACAGTAGACCATACAGAGAAATTAAAGAAACAATCAGGGGGTTCCGGTCTTTTCGCACAAGTTGCATTTGAAATTGGACCTGCTGACCAAGAATTTTTGGACAGCGATGAGTTTAAAGACGGTAAAGTGAAGATGCAATTTGTAAACGACATCTTTGGAGGATCGATTCCAAAGGAATTGGTTGGGCCTACTCAAAAGGGATTTGAGTCGATGATGAATAACGGAATATTAGCAGGGTATTCAATGGATAGTATGAAAGTTAGGATTTATGATGGACGTACTCACCCTGTAGATTCAAAACCAATAGCATTTGAGTTGTGTGCTAAAGAAGGATTCAGATCAGCTGCACCAAAAGCAAAGCCGATAATATTGGAGCCAATCATGAAACTTGAGATAGTTACTCCTGAAGAATACGTAGGAAGTGTGATTGGAGATCTTAATAGAAGAAGAGGTATTCCAAAGAGTCAGGATGTAGGAGCAGGTGGAGTTGTTGTCGTCAAAGGCGATGTGCCATTGTCAGAGATGTTTGGCTATGTTACTCAACTTAGAACATTGACTTCCGGTAGAGCTAGTAGCACTATGGAGTTTTCACATTATTCTGCATTACCGGCAAATATTGCCAAAGAAGTGATTGAAGAAGCAAGAGGATAAAATAATTATTAAAAAATAAATAAAATCCTTGTTTTTTTAAAATATAGTTGTACCTTTGCAGCTCGTTTTGAAGAAATGAGATTTAAATTAGGGTTATGAATCAAAAAATTAGGATAAAACTTCGTTCATACGACCACAATTTAGTGGACAAATCAACGGAGAAAATAGTAAAAGCTGTTCGCAATAGCGGTGCAGTTGTAATGGGTCCGATTCCGCTGCCGACGAAGAGAGAAGTATTTACTGTGTTGAAATCACCACATGTCAATAAAAAAGCTCGCGAGCAGTTTCAATTGAGAACCCACAAACGTTTAATTGAAATATATACTCCAACTCCGCGAACAGTAGATGCTTTGTCGAAGTTAGAATTGCCGAGCGGAGTGGATATTCAAGTTAAATTAACTTAAATTAACTTAAAAAGTGTAGAAGCTTTTAGTATTCTATAAAATATTTTTTTATAGAGTTTAAATGTAGAGGCTTAGTCTGCACCTAAAATTTTAGTCATGAACGGAATAATTGGGAAAAAAGTCGGAATGACCAGTATATTTGATGAGAATGGTAAGATGATTGCCGTTACTGTCATTGAGGCCGAACCAAACGTTGTAACTCAAGTAAAAATTGAGGATACAGATAATTATAATGCTTTGCAACTTGGTGTTGATAAAGCAAAAGTTAAGAATACAACTAAACCTTTATTAGGGCATTTTAAAAATGCCAAAACAGATCCTTTAAGAAAGCTCATAGAATTCAGAGATTTTGAGATTAATAAAAATCTTGGAGATACGATATCTATGGATGAAATTTTCCAAGAAGGAGATATTGTAAATGCAATAGGAATTTCTAAAGGAAAGGGATTTCAGGGAGTTGTTAAAAGGCATGGTTTTCACGGTGTAGGTGATATGACACACGGTCAAAAAGATAGACAAAGAGCACCTGGTTCAATCGGTGCGGCATCTTATCCGGCTAGAGTCTTTAAAGGTATGAGGATGGGTGGACAAACCGGTAATAAAAGAATAAAGATGGAGAATTTGAAAGTGGTGAAAATGCTACCGGAAAAGAATCTTATATTGATTAGTGGTGCAGTACCCGGTCATAAAGGGGCTTATGTCATAATTGAAAAATAATTGAACTGATATTAATTCAGTAGAAAAGTATTATATTTAGGTATAGTATTTGAATATAAAATATTTAAGAGATGAAAATAAATATTGTTGATACAAACGGAAAAGAAAACGGAAGGTCTATCGAACTTCCTGATTCATTGTTTGGTATTGAGCCAAATGAACACGTTATGTATTTGGCTGTAAAACAGTACTTAGCTAATCAAAGACAAGGAACTCATAGTTCTAGAGATAGAGGTGAGATTAGAGGGTCTACTAGGAAGATTAAAAGACAAAAGGGTACAGGTACTGCAAGAGCAGGATCCATTAAGAGTCCTGTCTTTAGAGGTGGAGGAAGAATATTTGGACCTAAACCTAGAAATTATAGCTTGAAACTTAATAAAAAAGTGAAAAGTTTGGCTAGAGCTTCTGCGTTGTCAGTGAAAGCTAAAACTGATTCGATAATAGTAGTTGAGGACTTTTCTTTCGATAAACCTAAAACTAAGGAGTACAGCAATGTATTAAGCAATTTAGGTATCTTAAATAAAAAAGTATTGCATTTGGTTGGAGAAAGTGATAAGACACTATTGCTTTCCAATAGAAATTTACCAAAAGCACAGATGAAAGAAGTAAGGCAATTGACTACCTATGAAATACTGCATGCTGATAAGTTAGTATTTTTTGAAAGTGCAATTGAAAAAATAAAAGAAATTTTCTAAAAGATTAATTATGCAAGTTTTATTAAAACCAGTAATTACTGAGAAAGCGGAAACTTTAGCTGAAGAAATGAATAAATTCACTTTTGTGGTTGCAAAAGAAGCTAATAAAATTCAAATTAAAAACGCTGTGGAAGCTCTTTATAGTGTGAATGTAACAGATGTTAATACTGTACGGATGCCGGGCAAAATCAAAGTTAGAGGAACGAGATCCGGTTATCAAGTTGGTAAAAAATCATCATTTAAAAAAGCAATTATCTCTGTCGAAGAAGGAGAGAGCATTGATATCTACGGAAATGTATAATTAGTTTGTAGTAGTTAAAATAATCTAAGATGGCAATTAAGAAATATAATCCGGTAACTCCGGGAATGAGATTTAGAACAGGACTTGATTATTCGGATCTTTCTGAGAATAATCCTGAAAAATCTCTTACAAAAAAGCATAAGAAGACAGGAGGTCGTAATAGCTCTGGTCGTATGACTATGAGGCAAAAAGGTGGTGGTCACAAAAGAAAATACAGAGTTATAGATTTTAAAAGAGATAAGGAAGGGATTCCTGCTATAGTAAAATCTATTGAGTATGACCCAAATAGAACTGCCCATATTGCTCTTCTATTTTATGCTGATGGTGAGAAGAGATATATTATTGCACCCAAAGGTTTGAAAATTGGTGATAATATTGTCTCTGGTAAAGGTGCTACTCCTGATGTTGGAAATGCATTGTATCTTAGTGAAGTGCCTTTAGGTACGACAATACATGCCATCGAGATGAGCCCGGGTAGAGGTGCTGCTATCGCTAGAAGTGCCGGTACCAATGGTGTATTGGTAGGTAGAGAAGGTAAATTTGCAATTGTCAAAATGCCATCAGGAGAAATCAGGAAAATCCTTTTGACTTGTAAAGCTACGATTGGCAATACATCCAATGGTGACCATTTCTTAGTAGTCTCAGGTAAAGCCGGTCGTACAAGATGGTTGGGAAGAAGACCAAGAGTAAGAGGTGTCGCTATGAATCCTGTAGATCACCCAATGGGTGGTGGTGAAGGAAGAGCTTCCGGAGGACATCCTAGATCGCGAACAGGTGTCTTTGCAAAAGGACAAAAGACTCGTAATCCAAAGAAGAGTTCAAGTAAACTTATAATTTCTAAAAGGAAAAAATAAAAATTGAATGGCTAGATCAATAAAAAAAGGACCATATGTCTATCACAAACTTTTAAAGAAAGTAGATAAGGCAAAAGAAAGTACCAGGAAATCTGTTATTAAAACGTATTCAAGATCATCAATGGTGATTCCTGATATGGTTGGATTAACAATTGCCGTACATAATGGAAGAACTTTTGTACCAGTATTTTTGACCGAGAACATGGTTGGTCATAAATTGGGTGAATTTTCTCCTACGCGTACATTTAGAGGACATTCAGGTAATAGAAAATAATTAGAAATAATAGAATAATATTATAGATATGGAAGCTGTTGCAAAATTAAAAAATTGTCCGATGTCTCCTCGTAAAATGAGGATGGTAGCGGATGCTGTAAGAGGAAAAAAAGTAGAGGAGGCTCTGAATATATTGAAGTTTAATAAAAGAGAAGGATCGAGATGGTTGGAAAAAGTACTAATGTCTGCAATTGCAAACTGGGAGTATAAAACCGATATGTCTAAAAGTGCTGATGAATATAAACTTGTAATAAAAGAAATATTCGTAGATGGCGGTACTAGTTTGAAGAGATTTAGACCTGCACCTCACGGTAGAGCGAATCCGATTAAGAAGAGAACAAATCACGTTACTCTTGTTGTGAAGAATACTGTGCCTTTTGCAGAAAATGAAAATGTTGATAATTAATAAATAAATTGTTATAATGGGTCAAAAGACAAATCCGATTGGTAACAGATTAGGAATAATCAGAGGTTGGGATTCCAACTGGTTTGGTGGAAAAGATTTTGCAACTAAATTAGTGCAAGATGTTGAAATTAGACAATACATAAGAGCTCGTATTTTTAAAGGAGGTATTGCTCGTATTATAATAGAGCGTACTTTGAAAAGAATTACGGTAACTATTCATACATCTCGTCCGGGAATTATAATTGGTAAAGGTGGTCAAGAAGTTGATAGATTAAAAGAAGAATTGAAAAAGTTGACTGGTGTAGATGTTCAAATTAATATTGTTGAAATCAGGAAACCTGAAATGGATGCTTATATTGTTGGTGAAAATGTAGCGAAACAATTGGAATCCAGAGTTAATTTTAGAAGAGCTGTAAAAATGGCAATTCAATCATCAATAAGAGCAGGTGCTTTAGGAATAAAAATAAGAGTATCCGGTAGATTGAATGGAGCTGAAATGGCACGATCTGAAGAATTTAAGGATGGTCGTATTCCTTTGCATACTTTTAGAGCAGATATTGATTATGCTTTGGTTGAAGCACAAACGATTTATGGAAAAATAGGTGTTAAAGTTTGGGTCTTCAAAGGAGAAGTTTTAGGTAAAAGAGATCTGTCTCCAAATATTGGAGCTCAAAAGAAAACAGGAAGACAAAGAGGAGGCAATAGAAGAGATAATAATAGAGGAGGAGGAAGAAGAAACGACAGAAATCAAAGAAATAGAGGTTAATTAAAGGTTTTTAAAATAAAAGGTGTACCTTTGCAAAACTTTTGAAAAAAAGAAAAATAATTAGAGATGTTACAACCAAAAAGAACAAAATATAGGAAGCAGCAGAAAGGGAAAAACAGACGTATAGCTATGCGAGGTCATACTATTGCTTTTGGTAGTTTCGGGATGAAAGCAATGGAGGGAGCATTCATTACTAGTAGACAGATTGAAGCTGCCAGGGTTGCGTTGACCAGATATATGAAAAGAGAAGGTAAAGTTTGGATTAGGATTTTTCCCGATAAACCTATTACTTCTAAACCTTTGGAAGTAAGAATGGGTAAAGGGAAAGGAGCTTTGGATCACTATATCGCAAGAGTACAACCCGGAAGAATAATGTTTGAAATAGACGGTGTCAGTTTAGAAAGAGCTCAAGAAGCTTTGAGATTGGGAGCACAGAAAATGCCTATAAAAACAAAGTTTGTTATTAGACCTGATTACGAGAAATAAAAAAATAGAAAAATGGCAACTAAAAAATATTTAGAAGTAATAGATCTATCTGATGAGGATTTGAGAAAAGAATTGAGTGAAGCAAAAGAAGACTTTGTGAAATTGAAATTTGATCATTCTGTAACCGGATTAGAAAATCCATTATCACTTAGGTCTTTGAGACGAGATATAGCTAGACTGAACACAGAGATTAGAAGAAGAGAGATCGTGGCTATGACAGAAGCAGAAATAGCTAAAAGAGATAGATTAAGATTGCGTAGAAAACTTAACAAATAAAAATTCATTTGAGTTATGAGTGAAAGAAAAAATCGTAAACAAAGAACAGGGGTTGTAGTAAGTGATAAGATGGAAAAGAGTATTACTGTTTTAGTTGAGAGAAAGCTTAAACATCCACTTTACGGAAAATTCGTTAAATTTAGTAAGAAATTTATGGCTCACGATGAAGCTAACGAATGCAAAGAGGGGGATAAAGTAAAAATTATGGAAACTAGACCATTGAGTAAGAAAAAAAGGTGGAGGCTAGTTGAAATTTTAGAAAAGGCGAAGTAATTTTCTGAGTAATAAATTAAAAAATAAATCATGATACAACAAGAATCTAGATTGAAGGTAGCTGATAATAGCGGTGCGAAAGAAGTGCTTTGTATAAAAGTATTGGGAGGCAGTAAGAGAAGATATGCGCATGTCGGTGATAAAATAGTAGTTACTGTTAAAAGTACTACACCGACCGGTATCAAAAAAGGTACTGTGACGAAAGCTGTTGTTGTGAGAACTAAAAAGGAAATCAGAAGAAGTGATGGTTCCTATATAAAATTTGATGAAAATGCTGTTGTTCTTTTAAATGAAGGTGGTGACCCTAGAGGAACTCGTATTTTTGGACCTGTAGCACGTGAACTTCGTGGTGAGGATTATATGAAAATAGTATCTTTGGCACCGGAGGTATTATAAAAAATAAATTATTATTGTTATGGCATCAGATAGATTTGCAAAAAAAATACACATCAAAAAAGGAGACGAAGTAATCGTAACTGAAGGTGCGTATAAAGGTAAAAAAGGAAGAGTATTGGAAGTGTTTCCAAAAAAATATAGAGCATTGGTAGAAGGTGTGAATTTTATAAAAAAACATCAAAAGCCTACTAACGAATCGCAAGGTGGGATTATTGAAAGAGAGGCACCGATACATATCTCTAATATTATGCTCGTAGATCCTAAAACCGGTGAAGCGACCAGAATAGGTCGAAAATTGCTAGATGGTAAAATGGTACGTTATTCTAAAAAATCAGGAGAAATTATTAAGTAATGAGTTATAGTCCAAGATTAAAAAAACAGTATGAAGAGGTGATTATTCCTAAAATGAAAGAGGAGTTTAATTACAAATCTTCAATGCAAGTACCAAAACTTGTTAAGATTTCTATTAATCAAGGTTTGGGTGATGCAACACAGGATAAGAAGATTATTGATGAAGCTATGAAAGATTTAGCTGCAATAGTCGGTCAAAAAGTTATCTCGATAAAAGCGAAGAAGTCTGTTTCTAATTTTAAACTTAGAGAAGGACAGAGTGTAGGTACTAAAGTGACATTGAGACGTGAAAAGATGTATGAATTTTTAGATAGATTGATTTCTGTTGCTTTACCGCGAGTAAAGGATTTTAGAGGAATCAACGATAAGAGTTTTGACGGAAGAGGAAACTATTCTATGGGTGTTGAAGAGCATACAATTTTTCCTGAAATTCAATTGGATAAAGTTAATAGAGTATTGGGAATGGATATAACTTTTGTTACCACAGCGGAGACTGATGCTGAAGCATTAGCATTATTAAAACATTTTGGAATGCCTTTTAAAAATCAAAGAAAATAAATCATAATGGCGAGAAAATCACTTATAGCAAGAGAGGAAAAGAGAAAAAAGCTCGTAAATAAATACGCAGCCAAGCGTAAAAAGCTAAAAGAAGAAGGAAATTGGGATGAATTAGATAAATTACCAAAAAATTCTAATCCTATTAGGTTACACAATAGGTGTAAATTAACAGGAAGACCAAAAGGATATATTAGAAGATTTGGTATTTGTAGAGTGAAATTTAGAGAAATGGCGTTAGATGGTAAAATTCCTGGTGTAACAAAAGCCAGTTGGTAAAAAAAATAATTAGATTATTATGACAGTAACAGATCCAATATCAGATTATTTGACTCGCATTAGAAATGCACAGATGGCAAACCATAGAATGGTTATTATTCCCGGGTCAAAGATGAAAAGAAAAATGACTGAGATTCTTTATGATCAAGGATATATTTTAAAGTATAAATTTGAAAAGGACGGAAAATCAGGAAAGATTTTTATAGCTTTAAAATATAACCCTTTGACTAATGAGCCGGTTATAAAAAGTATGAAGCGGTTGAGTAAACCGGGGTTAAGACAGTATTTTGCTGCCGATAAATTACCTAGAGTGATTAATGGGCTAGGTATAGCCATTGTTTCTACTTCAAAAGGAGTGATGACAGATAAAGCAGCTAGGAGAGAAAATGTGGGAGGAGAGGTATTGTGTTTAGTATATTAAAAAATTTAAACTTTTAAGAAATGTCAAGAATTGGTAATGCACCGATAAGTATACCCGCAGGAGTTGAGATAGATATCAGTAAGGGTAATCTAGTTACGGTAAAAGGAAGTAAAGGAGTTTTGACTCAGCAGGTAGATCAAGACTTGGAAATAAAGATAGAGGATGGAACATTAACTGTCGCCAGACCAACAGATTCTATTCGTCATAAATCTATACATGGATTGTATAGATCTTTGATTAATAATATGGTTGAGGGTGTAACAAATGGCTTTAAAAAAGAATTGGAATTGGTCGGAGTTGGATTTAGAGCTGCAAATACCGGAAATTTACTTGAAATGCAATTAGGATTTTCACATCCAATTTATTTTGCAATTCCTGATGAGTTACAATTGGAAACAGTAACAGAAAAAGGGAAAAATCCTTTAATAATAATATCAGGTATTGATAAACAATTGGTTGGGCAAGTTGCAGCAAAGATTAAAGCATATCGTAAACCTGAGCCTTACAAAGGTAAAGGAGTTAGATATAAAGGTGAAGAAATTAGAAGAAAAGTTGGTAAGTCTGCTGGTGCTTAATTTAAAAATATTTAAGATTTAAAGAAATGAGAAAAAGAACTAGTAAAAAAGTAAAAAGACGCAGAAGGATTCATTTTGGAATTCGTAAAAATGTCGTAGGTACACCGGAGATACCAAGACTATCAGTTTTTAAAAGTAATAAAGGTGTTTCAGCTCAATTGATTGATGATGTTAATGCTGTTACTCTTGCAAGTGCTTCATTCAGAGATAAAGATTTGTCTAAAGGTACAAAGACGGAAGTTGCAAAGCAAGTTGGTATTAACTTAGCGAAAAGAGCACTCGATAGTAGTGTTGAGAACGTAGTATTTGATAGAAGCGGATACATTTATCATGGATTGGTTAAATCTCTTGCTGAAGGTGCTAGAGAAGGTGGATTGAAATTCTAATAAACAATTATAAAATGGGAAATAACAGAAATAGTAGAGTTAAACCTACAGATATAAGCGAATTAAAAGAAAAATTAGTTACCCTTAATAGAGTTACAAAAGTTACTAAAGGGGGTAGAACTTTTAGTTTTGCAGCATTAGTAGTTGTTGGAGATGGTGCCGGAGTGATAGGTTATGGATTAGGTAAGTCTAGAGATGTATCTGAAGCTATAGGTAAGGCAACGGAAGTAGCTAAGAAAAACTTGATAAAAGTGCCAATATTGAAAGGAACAATTCCTCACGAGCAGTTAGGTAAATATGGTGGTGGAAGAATATTGATAAAGCCTGCGTCTCAAGGTACCGGTGTTATAGCTGGTGGTGCGATGCGTGCTGTATTGGAAACTGCAGGATATCACAATGTCCTTGCAAAAGCTCAGGGGTCTTCAAATCCTCATAATGTGATAAAGGCTACATTAGATGCTTTGATGAAATTGAGAGATCCGTACCAAGTTGCTCAGGAGAGAGGTATTGATTTGGACAAATTGTATAACGGTTAGAAAATATTTTTAAGATGATTAGAATTACTCAAATAAAAAGTTCTATTGGTCAGACAAAGAAACAGAAGGAAACTTTGAAATCATTGGGACTTAGGGGAATTAGAAAAAGCGTGGAAATTGAATTAAATCCTTCGCTTAAAGGTATGGTTGATAAGATCAGCCACTTGGTAACTATTGAAGAAATTTAATATTTAAAATATATAAAGATGGAATTGCATAATCTTAAGCCTGCGAAGGGTGCGGTTAAAAAAGCTAGGAAAGTAATCGGTAGAGGACAAGGATCCGGTAAAGGTGGTACTTCTACGAGAGGACATAAAGGAGCTCAATCTCGTGCAGGTTGGTCAAGAAAGAGAAATTATGAAGGTGGTCAAACCCCTTTGCAAATGCGTTTGCCAAAGCGAGGCTTCAAGAATCCATTTCGAGTTGCTTATGTTGCGATAAATGTTGATAGATTGCAAGCAATTAGTGAAAAATATTCAGTTTCTGATATTAATCCTGAGTTTCTACTATCAAAAGGGATCATTGGAAAAAACGATTTGATTAAAGTATTAGGAAACGGAGAATGTGAAAAAGCATTGAACATAAAGGCTCATAAATTTTCAGAGACAGCAAAAGTGAAGATTGAAGGTAAAGGAGGAAGTATTACATTAGCTTAAATAATAATTGATGAAAGAATTTATTGACAGTATTAAGAATATTTGGAAGATTGAGGAGCTTCGTAAAAGGATATTATTTACGGTTGCTATGATTGCAATATATAGATTTGGTTCTTATGTTGCTCTTCCCGGAGTTATGCCTCAAGTTTTGTTAAAGGCTGTTCAAGGTCGGGGAGCTAATGATATATTAGGCTTATTAAATACATTTACAGGTGGGGCTTTGTTTAAAGCTTCCATTTTTGCGTTAGGTATTATGCCTTATATTACTGCTTCAATTATTGTACAATTACTGGGTTTTGCAGTACCTTATTTCCAACGTTTGCAAGAGAAAGAAGGTGAGTCAGGACGTAATAAAATAAACCAAATTACACGTTATTTGACTGTTTTGATTACATTGGTTCAAGGAGGTGGATATCTTACTACAATTGTTTCTGCAGGAGCGATGGATCCTTCAGTTAATCCTTATGTGTTTTGGATTACCAATATTATAATACTAACTACAGGTACTGTATTTGCTATGTGGCTGGGTGAAAGGATTACTGATAGAGGTATTGGAAATGGTATTTCATTGTTGATTATGATTGGTATTATTTCAAGATTGCCTAGTGCTTTCTTTGCGGAAATCCAAGCTCAACTAGCCAAAAATGGTGGATTGATTGTTTTTGTGATTGAATTGGTTGCCTTGTTTGCTATTGTCCTTTTAACTGTTCTTATTACACAAGGAGTAAGGAAGATTCCTGTACAATTTGCAAAAAAAATGGTTGGTAAAGGGGCTAGTCAAATACCGGTTGCAGGTGCAAGAGACTATATTCCTGTAAAGGTAAATGCTGCCGGAGTTATGCCTATCATTTTTGCTCAGGCCATAATGTTTTTGCCTGTTACTGTAATGCAATGGGTATCAAAAGGCGGAAATTCAGCAGGTAGTATGTTGACTGCATTGAATAGATGGGATTCTCCTGTTTATAATATTTTGTTTTTCTTATTAGTTGTTATTTTTACGTATGTTTATACTGCATTGATTGTTAATCCAAAGCAATATTCTGACTATTTGAAGAGGATGAATGCTTTTATTCCCGGAGTAAAACCGGGAAAGTCTACTGAAGAATATATTGATTCTGTTGTGACTAAAATCACATTACCAGGTTCAGTATTTTTGGGATTTATATCGATATTTCCTGCTTTCGTTGCTGCTTTTGGAGTAAATCAAGCATTTGCATTGTTTTTTGGAGGTACGTCATTATTGATTCTGGTAGGAGTTGTATTAGATACTATGCAGCAGATAGAGAGTCATCTGCTAATGAGAAAATACGATGGATTGGTGAAGTCAGGTAAATTGAAAGGAAGAAATTCCGGTGGATTGAATCCTATTGGTTCAGGAATGTAATATAGAAGTAGTGGGGAAGAAAATTTATATTAAGACAGAAGAAGAGATTGAATTAATAAGAAAAAGTGATTTGTTGGTTTCAAAAACACTTTCTCTAATGGGAGAAATGTTGAAACCGGGAATTTCTGGAAGGGCACTTGATAAAAAAGCTGAAGAGCTTATAAGAGATAATGGTGGAATACCATCATTTAAAGGATATCAAGGATTTCCAGCTGCATTATGTATCTCAGTCAATGATGCTGTAGTGCATGGTATTCCTTCAAAAGTTGAAATAAAAAATGGTGATATTGTGTCTATAGACTGTGGCGTGTTTATGAACGGTTTTCACGGAGATGCCGCATATACATTTGCTGTAGGAGATGTTGATGAAGAGACTATGGATTTGTTAAGAGCTACAAATAAGAGTTTGTATTTAGGAATAGAACAAGCAATAGCTGGTAAAAGAGTTGGTGATATAGGTTATGCTATTCAAAAATATACGGAGAAAACTTTGGGCTATGGTGTAGTTAGAGAGTTGGTGGGTCATGGAGTAGGAAAAGATTTGCATGAGGATCCTGAAGTACCTAATTTTGGAAAGAGAGGTAGAGGGCCTGTTTTGAAAGAGGGGATGACTATTGCAATAGAGCCGATGGTTAACATGGGAACAAAAAGGGTTAGGGTTTTAAGAGATGGATGGACAATTGTTACAAGAGATAGAAAGCCATCAGCTCATTACGAACATTCTGTAGTTATTAGGAAAAAAAAGGCAGAATTGTTGTCAAATCATGAAATTGTTGAAGAATCAATTAAAAATAACGTAAATATTAAGCAATTATAAAAAATAAATTGTAATTTCGCGACCCAATTTGAATTATGGCAAAACAAAAACTTATAGAGCAGGATGGAATTATTGAAGAATCACTCTCAAATGCGATGTTTAGAGTACGGCTTCAAAATGACCATTTGATTATAGCAACTATTTCAGGTAAAATGAGAATGTTTTATATTAGAATTTTGCCTGGGGATAAAGTGAAAGTTGAGATTTCTCCATATGATTTGACTCGTGGAAGAATTACATATAGATACAAATAGAATTAAATTATTTAAGGATTTAATAAAATATTATAGAGATGAAAGTGAAAGCATCAATTAAAAAACGGTCAGCAGACTGTAAGGTAGTGAGAAGGAAAGGGAAGTTGTATGTTATTAATAAAAAGAATCCTAAGTTTAAACAACGTCAAGGTTAATAAAATTTTTATATTATGGCAAGAATTACAGGAGTAGATATTCCTAAGAACAAAAGAGGTGTAATCGGTTTGACCTATATTTATGGGATCGGTAGGACTCGCGCTGCAGATATTCTTCGAAAAGCAGGTATTGATGAGAATACAAAAGTCAATCAATGGACAGATGATAATATTCGTGAAATCGTAATGATTATACAAGAAGATTATACTGTTGAAGGGGAATTAAGATCTGAGGTTAAGCAAAGTATTAAACGTTTGATGGATATTGCGAGTTATCGTGGATTGCGTCATAGAAAAGGTCTTCCTGTTAGAGGGCAAAAGACTAAAACTAATGCGAGGACTCGTAAAGGAAGAAAGAAAACCGTTGCTAATAAAAAGAAAGCAGTTAAATAAATAACTTTATATTAAATAGATGAATTATAGTTATGGCAAAAGCAAGAAAAAATAAAAAAGTTAGAAAAGTTAATGTCGAGCCGAAAGGTAGAGCATATATACAAGCTTCTTTTAATAATGTAATAGTTACATTGACTAATAGTAAAGGAGAAGTTGTCTCTTGGGGATCTGCCGGTAAAGCTGGCTTTAGAGGGTCAAAAAAGAATACCCCATATGCTGCACAAATCGCTGCTAAAACTGCTGCACAAGATGCACTTGAGGCTGGTATGAGATCAGTTGAGGTTTTTGTGAAAGGCCCTGGAGCTGGTAGAGAGGCTGCTATTAGAGAGATTGATGCTACAGGAATCAAGGTTACAAAAATTATTGATGTTACTCCAATACCTCATAATGGATGTAGACCACCTAAGAAAAGAAGAGTTTAATTTTTGATTGAAATTTATAATATTATAAAAAATGGCAAGATATACTGGTCCAAAAACTAAAATAGCAAGAAAATTCGGAGAAGCAATCTTCGGAGCTGATAGAGCGTTTGAAAAAAGAAAATATCCCCCTGGACAACATGGTCCTAACAGAAGAAGAAAGCAAAAGTCTGACTATGCTGTTCAGTTGATGGAAAAACAAAAAGCTAAGTATACATACGGTTTATTAGAAAGACAATTTAGAAATTTATTTGATAGAGCTAATAGGAAAGATGGTGTAACCGGAGATATCTTATTGCAGTTATTAGAATCTAGATTGGATAATACAGTGTTTAGATTGGGATTTGCTCCTACGAGAAGAGCAGCTCGCCAATTAGTTAATCATGGACACATTGTACTAAATGGAATTGTTAATAATATACCTTCAACATTGTTAAAAGCTGGTGATATTATTACAATAAGAGGAAAATCAAAAAACCTTGACGTTATTAAAAATGCAATGGGGTCTTCAAATGCTACTGTGTATGGATGGCTAGAATTTAGTGCTGACCAAGGTGTCGGCAAATTTCTCGCTTATCCGGAAGTTGAAAAAATACCTGAAAACATTAATGCTCAGTTGATTGTTGAACTGTATTCTAAGTAATCTTTATAGCCTTTGCCGGCTGTGTGGTTTATTTAGTAGGTAGTATCATTTGAGTACTGTTTTAAAAATTAAACAAAAATCAAGTATATTTATATATTTTGATTTTTGTTGTATAAATAATTAAATAGAATATGAATATATTAAATTTTCAAAAACCTGAAAAAATTAATTTAAAAAAATCAGATGACTTTCACGGTTTTTTTGAATTTAAACCTTTGGAACCCGGTTTTGGACAAACATTAGGAAATTCTCTTAGAAGAGTCTTGTTATCTTCTCTTGAGGGATATGCGATATCTGCAATTAGAATTGCCGGCGTCGATCATGAATTCTCAACCATTAAAGGTGTGTACGAAGATGTTGTTGATTTGATTTTGAATCTTAAACAAGTTCGATTTAAAAAAGTTATTGAAGAAGAGGAGGAAGAAATTGATGATGAAAAAATATATTTGACTATTTCCGGTCAAAACCAATTTGTAGGAGCTGATATTATGAAGTTTACAAATGTTTTTGAAATCACAAATCCGGAGATAATTATTTGTAATATGGAAACTTTTGTTAACCTTGAAATAGAATTAACAGTTAGCAAGGGTAGGGGATATGTTCCTGCCGGCGATGTGAAAGAATCAGTAATGCCTATCGGTACAATACCTGTTGATTCGATTTTTACTCCGATTAAAAATGTATCATATAAGGTTTCTAATACGAGAGTTGGTCAAAAAACAGATTATGAAAAACTTGATATTGAGATAAAAACAGATGGGACTATTCATCCTGAGGAGGCTATAAAACAAGCTTCTAGAATCCTCATTCAACATTTGATGTTGATTACCGATGAGAATATAACATTTGATGATCCCGCTAAAAAGAGTGAAGACTTTGTCGATGAACATATATTGCATATGCGTAAATTGCTGAAAACTCAGTTGGAGGACCTAGACCTGTCAGTTAGAGCATTCAACTGTTTAAAAGCATCAAAAATTGATACGTTGGGTGAATTGGTAGAAATCGAAAGGCATGAATTATTGAAGTTTAGAAACTTTGGTAAAAAGTCTTTGGTTGAGATTGAAGAATTACTAGAAAATAAAGAATTAACCTTTGGAATGGATTTAGGAAAATACAATCTGAAGTAAATAAATAATAGGAATCCGGTATTGGGAAAAGACCTTCCCAATTTATTAATTAACTAAAATATTAACCGAGTGTAAAGTATGATAGCCGGTGGTCGATTTGCACAAAGTGATACAAAAAACATGAAAAAATGAGGCACGGAAAGAAATTTAATCATTTAGGAAGAAAGAAAAAGCACAGAGAAGCACTTTTAAAAAATTTAGCAATTTCATTGATTGAACACAAAAGAATAAATACTACTTTGGCTAAAGCTAAAGCGTTAAGAGTATTTATTGAACCGCTTATTACAAAGTCTAAAGATAATTCTACACATTCGAGGAGGATGGTCTTTAAAAACCTTAGTAATAAATATGCTGTTACTGAGTTATTTGACGTTATAGCACCTAAAGTTGCTGATAGACCTGGAGGTTACACTCGTATTATCAAAATGGGTTTTAGACAAGGAGATGCTGCTGCGATGGCGATGATTGAACTTGTTGATTTTAATGAATTATTATTAGCAGCTAAAGCCACTTCAGCTGGTAAATCAAAGAGAAGAAGAAGAAGAGGGAAAAAGAGTGAGGCTACTACTCCTGTTGTTAAAAAAGAAGAGGAATAGCAATATTATAGATTTTATTATTGAAGAGGGAATAAACAGCAATGTTTATTCCCTTTTTTTATATCAATATGAATAATTGTTTTACTTTTACATATCTAATATCAAGATGAAACGATATAACTGTTAATTTTTTTTTGACTTCCGAATTGTAAAGATCGGACACAACTAAGGGTTTTGCCTTTTCTTATCTAAATCCGGAAAAAATACGGTTTATTTTTCTGACGGTTATTTTGTATTCAAATTGATATTTGTGTTTTTTTACTTTTTCGGAAAGTTATAGCTTTTAATAGTGAAAGATATTAGCTGTAGTGTGAATTTGGTTGAGTTTTTTTTTATAATTTAACAAAAGAATCTTGGAGACTAAAGAACTATTTGATAAATTGGATTTAGATGTCGAATCAGAAAGAGGTGTTGATAAAGACAATCTGATTCTTAGAAATGATAACGGTGAACTTATTTGTTATCATTGTGGTGATGTATGTCCAAATGATGCGGTTTTTATTGGTAACAAGTATTTTTGTTGCAATGGATGCAAAACTGTATTTGAAATATTAGAGGATACAGGAATGTGTCAGTATTACGATATTGATAGTAGTCCGGGGCTTAGCCTTAAAGGGAGGCAACAAGAGCAGTATGGTTGGCTTGACGATCCGGAAGTGATTGAGAGGATAATTGATTTTACTGATGGTACTATTAGTAAAGTCACATTTCATCTTCCCCAAATGCATTGCGCAGCTTGTGTCTGGCTACTTGAGAATCTTTACAAATTTAATGAAGGGATTACTGTTTCTAGAGTTAATTTCACTAAGAAAGAGATATTTATCAATTATATTAACGAAAAGGCTTCATTGCGAAATGTAGTCGAACTATTGGATTCTATCGGTTATGCTCCTGCTATTAATATGTCTAATTTGGATGATAAATCAAGAAAAGTTGCAGATAGGTCGTTATATTACAAACTTGGTTTGGTTGGATTTGCTTTCGGAAATGTAATGTTATTTACTTTTCCCCAATATTTAGGGCTACTCAAAAAGTCTGATCAGAGTTTTTTTACTTTTTTCAGCTTTGTGAATTTGGTTATCTCAATTCCTGTTGTATTTTATGGTGGGGCTGATTACTTAAGATCAGCTTGGTTGGGATTAAAGAAAAGGAATTTGAATATTGATGTTCCTATAAGCCTTGGAATTTTGTCGATATTCTTTTGGAGTATTTACGAAACGGTAAGTGGTATAGGGCATGGATATTTTGATAGTTTAACCGGTCTCGTATTTTTTTTGTTGGTTGGGAAATGGTTTCAGCAAAAGACTTATCATTCAATTGAATTTGATAGAGATTACAAATCCTATTTTCCAATAGCTGTGACAAAAAAGGAAAATGGGAAACCTGTTACCATTGTAGTGGATAAAGTTGTGCCCGGCGATACCATTATGATTAAGAGCAATGAGCTTATACCTGCTGATGGTATATTGCTGAAGGGAAGTGCGAGAATAGATTATAGTTTTGTTACAGGAGAGTCATTGCCGGTACCGCTTCAAGCAGGTCAAAAGATATTTGCCGGAGGAAAGCAAACCGGGGAATCAATTGAAATAACTGTTACCAAAAGGGTGTCGCAAAGCTATCTTACTCAATTGTGGAATGATAGTGCTTTTGAAAAGCAAAATACTAAACCCATTAGTGAATTGGCTGATAAGATAGGTACTTCATTTACTTATGTTGTACTATTTGTAGCTTTTTCAACATTGGGTTATTGGCTTTATGAAGATCCTTCAAAAGCTATTTTTGCTTTTGCTGCGGTATTAGTTGTAGCATGTCCATGTGCAGTTGCACTTTCTATTCCTTTTACTTTTGGTAATGCAATGAGGATATTGGGTAAAAATGACTTCTATCTTAAAAATACGGATGTTTTTGAATCAATACAAAAAGTGTCAAGTGTAGTATTTGATAAAACAGGGACTCTTACTTATGCGGTTAAAAATGAGATCTCATACGAAGGCATTCAATTAAGTGAAGATGAAAAGAAATATATTAAATCGCTTTCATTTCACTCTTCTCATCCTTTGAGTAGGCAGATTTATGAGTCACTGGATAGTGAAATACTCGAAGTAGAAAAATTTGAAGAGATAGTAGGTAAAGGTGTAACAGGGAAAGTAAATGGGCACATAATTAAAATTGGCTCTGAAGACTTTGTGAAGGGGCGCAAGGATGATAATTCAGAATATAATGGAGTATTTGTATCGATAGATGAAAAGCTAAAAGGTTATTTCACGATAAACAATATTTATCGTAAAGGATTAAATGAGTTTGTAAATTATTTTGGATCAAGTTATTCACTAGCTTTAATCTCAGGTGATACCGATGGAGAAAGGGATAGTCTGAAAAAGATTTTTCCTGATAATACTGAAATGCTGTTTGAACAAGAGCCAAAGGACAAACTTAATTACATATCCGGATTGCTGGAAAGAGGAGAGAGGGTAATGTACTTTGGTGATGGTCTGAACGATGCCGGTGCTTTGCAAAAAAGCAATGTAGGTGTTGTTATTACAGAGAATATTAATAACTTTACTCCTGCTAGTGATGTGATTGTAAGTGCAGAACGGTTTGATAAAATCAGGAATTATATTGACTATATAATAGATGCTCGCAAATTGATATATGCAGCATATATAATTGCTTTTATATACAATATTGTGGGTGTGAGTTTTGCAGCAAGCGGTCAACTTTCTCCGCTAATTGCAGCAATTTTGATGCCTATTAGTTCTGTTTCTGTTGTGATTTTTGGAATAGTGTCAAGTACTCTTTTAGCAAAAAGGAAAGGGGTTATATAACAAAAAGCACCCGGAAATCCGAGTGCTTTTGATTATGAAAGAAGGAAATCTTTATTTCTTTCTTATTGTTTCGTGTCGGCACTATTTTAGATTTATCATTTTCTTTGTTTTTGTGAATCCATCCGTCTCAAGAGTGTAGTAAATTATACCTGTTATTTTTTTATCAAATGATAAAGTAACAGAATTTCTACCTTTACTGAAGACTTTAGAAACTTCATTTATTTTTCTGCCGGTCACATCATAAAAAGATAATGTAGCTTTTTGGTTTGAAGGTAAATCAAACAATACTGTTGTTTCACCAGAGAATGGATTTGGGATATTTTGATATAGCGCATAATTTCCGTTTTCTTCCGTATTATCTCTGAATAAAAGCTTAATGCCCATTATTTCTAGATCGGTATCGTAAGCTTCAATCGTTGTGATATCATTACTTAGCCAGATGTTTGATGATAATTTTCCATTATTCTTAGCTTTAAATTTGACTTTGAATAGTTGAGATTGATTAACTGTCATCGTACTTGGTTTTACCCAGCTAAATGTTATTTTTCCATTTTTTACATTTGTAAGACCAAAATTATTATTGTCTACCACTTCATTGTCGAGTACCAATTCATCAAATACTAAGTTCTCTGAATTAAAATTAAGGGTAAATTGACCACCTACAAAATCGCTTAGCTGATCTATATCAAACTCTGCATACACTATTTCGTTTTTATCAAATGCCGTTTCTTTTGCTAGCAGAGTAGTGCTTTTAGTACTTCTTGGTATCAATTCATCTTTGATAGTTTTATCGCTACTTCCATTTATATCACCCATTTTGATACCTACAAGACTTACGTTTTTATCAAATGATGATTTGTCAATAACAATTTTATTGTATTGGGTATGAAGGATATCGTTATTATTATTAATATTATCACTTTCTTTAACTACAGCCCAAGATTTTGATTCTCCATTGAAATCATTGGTCACTCCCAGTATAAGTTTTCGGATATTCAAAATATCACTTGCGGTTATTGATTGTGAGTTGTTGACATCAGCCGCAATGTATTGATAAGGCTTTGTGAAATGTTTGATTCCTAGCAAATGCTTTTGAATCAAGACAATATCAAGCGTAGTTACTCCCAACAGGTATCTAGTATCCATATTGGATTCCAATCTATAACTCTCATCCTCGGCAAGATTATTAAATTCATATCGACCGTCGGCATTAGTAATAGCAATTTTTTCATTTTCATTAGTCTTTAGTTTTAGCTCAATATTTTGTAATGTAGTATTTTGAGGATTATGGACAAATCCATAAACAATTGATCCCACAGTAGTATCTTTACAAGCATTTCCAAGGTTGTCTTCAAGATTGATGAAAACGGTACAGTAATCTTGGTTTCCTGCATTATCTGTTACCCACATTTTTAGTTTTTTCTGAATTTGTACACCGTTAGGGATGCTATCACAAGTATAAGTTGTACAAGAGTCTGCTATATCTTCAGAAAAAGAATATTTCAATTCATCTTTTGGTGTACAATTATCGTAAGAACCGGTATTGCAATTATAACAGTTAGTTCCCAAATTAAAATCTTTAGCGCAAATTGTTACCATTCCCACATAATTCATTACCACAGTTGTAAGTTCGGTAATGCAAAGAGGTGTTGGCTTTTTACAATCTTTTACTGTGAATGTTTCTTCACAAGTACTTATGTTTCCACATCCATCTTCAACTGACCAGGCTACTCTATATGTTCCGTTGTCAAATACTCTGTAAATATGGTTAGATTCAAAAGGTCCTAAATCCCATGTTCCGTCATTGTCTATATCAATTTTATAAGACCAAAGTAAATCATTTGGATCTAAAGTGCAATCATCGGATGCTGTTTTCTTGTAGTCAACTAATCCTCGGCATTTTCCGTAAGTGCAGAATGTTGTGTCTTTACATTCAGTGTCAAATGTCGGAGCCACTTCATTTTGCAACATGATTACCTGTGTGTGAGTCCAAGTACTTCCTTGAGGATCAATGTCAAAATTACACCAGTCTATCACTTCCCAATGTCTCAATATCTTTAGGCAAGCATTGTCAACAACTTTGAAGGTGTCATCCTTAAATCTAGATGCAACCATACTACAAAAATCTTCATTACTGAAAGTTACAGAACCGGTTATAGATGTGTCAAAGTTTTCTACACAATTTGTGTATGTCTTATTAGTCGGCCAATGAATATCAGATCCTTTAAATTTGAATTTATATGAATCATTGATATTTATTCTTTGTTCACAAGGTTGAGCCCAAAACCCTGTTTTATCCTTTGCATGCCATGTTCTTATCACATAACCAACATTACATTGATTGATTTTTACTATATCATTGTGGTAAAAGGTATCAATTTCGCAATTGTCATATGCTTTTGCATATCCTGTCAAGTCCTGATTCAAGTAATCATCAGTACATTCAATTGATATATTTTTGGGGCATTTAATTGCCGGTGGAATCTTATCTATTATATTTACCTCTACCATGCATGAATTTTTCAGACCCGATTCATCTTCTACCTGTAGTACTACCATTTGTGTTGTATTTACATCAGCGCAACAAAATGAGATAGTGTCTCTGAAATTTATATCATTATAATCACACTTTGCATCCATTCTTCTGACCTTAAAAGTGATGTCGGAACAGTTATCATTACTACCGTCATCAAATACGATAGCCGGTGCTTTAGCGACGCCATCAGTTCCAATTACGATTTGAGTATGTTGATCACATACTGCTGTTGGGGCAGAATTATCATAAATAGTTACCGTATTTGACCTTGAAGAGCTGTTTCCACAGTCATCCGTTACTGTGTATGTGAATTTCACTTTGCCTATTGGAGCATCTTTAAGTGTGTAAACATTGCCTGAATGTGTTAAGTTATCTCGTAGTAATTCTGAGGTAGTAGGGTTACCAGAAGCATCAAGAATCTGATATCCTACATCGAATATCATTTTATCAAAATCCGAACAATCACTTAGTATTTCAGGAAATGTAACATCAATATCTGCGGAGCACTCTAGAGACTTTGCTTCCATTGTGAAATTGGATAGTTTGGCCATAAGTGGTCCTTCTGTATCCATAACAGCAATCACTTGATCATGTTCAATTACCTCATTTGAACACATTTCAGATATTTTCCAATGTCTTAATATTTTATATGAACCCGAACAAATCCTAATAGTGTCATCGGTAAATGAAACAGTCACCATATTACATAATTCAGTTCCAGGTTCACCTGTGAATGCATCCGGATTATTACAGGAAAGTGCATCATAATCTATATTGTCATAGTTGTGAGGAAACTCTAAAAAAGCAGTCCCTGTCCTTATTATATATATATATTGTGTACAAGTTGAGATATTACCGGATTCATCTTCAGCGTGCCATTCTCTTTCTATTATACCGGAGTAATTTGAAGTACAATCAAATGACTTGAGAGAATCGGTGTATGAAAGTATCACCTCACCGCATGGATCAAAACCACTAACAACTCTATAAGTATTTTCCACTCCGTATACTTGAACAGGGTTAGAGGCAGTATTTGGTATTGGGAAGTTGATAAAACCATGGTTTTGTTTAATTAGCAAGTCTACATGTTGCAAAGCCCCTACCATACCTGCATTTTTGTCTATGACATTAAGTATCCATATTCCTGAAGGTGATTGGTTGTTAAATGTTGATAAATTTTCCGAAGGTTTGAATTCACCTTCTATAGCTGGGTCGTTTATAGAGCATGCTACAGATAAATCTGCTGCACTATTAGCTGCAGAGTCATCAAGTTCAATATCCATATTGGCATTTCCACATGTTAGGTTGCCAAATAGTTTTACCGTATCACCTGTAGGTGAGACTAAAAATGCTTCCAAATCGAGAAGCCTTTGGTGAAATATATTTATTGCTACATTCATGTCAGTAATCAATGCTCCGGGGATATTTCCAACAATCATTTGATATTTTAAAGTATCATTATCCGGGATTTTAGCTTTTTGATCAAAAGCAAATCTGTAATTGTGAGGGGTAAGAGAACCTGGAACGGGTTCCTTGTAACATGTAGTATAAATGTCACTACACTCTATAGGTGGAGCGAGTTTGTCAACAACTCTAATCGTACTCCAGCACCTATTTGTAGACACAGTATCATATACTTCAGCTGATAAATTGAAGCTCACATTGTCTGAAGTTAGGTTGTCTCCTATAGAAAGACCATTTTGATCTATTATATTTACGGTAAATATCCCATAATCAGGATAATTTCCTTCTAATAGTTGATCAGGACTTACTGTTGCCTGGCAATTTACGCCCATTGAGATTTCTACAGTATCATTACAAGCTATAGTTGAATTGAGATTTAGTTCACTATTGCTTTTTGCTGATCCGGTTTGTATAACAAACATCAATAATAGTATTGACAAAAAACTAATTAAATTAAGTTCAATTTTTTTCATTTTCGTTCTTTTTGTATTGTAAAACAAATATTTCATATGTATTTATAAATTATTTTTTAGTTTAATAATTATTTATTAGATTTTTTAAGTTATTGAGAAACAGTTTTTAATAATTTTAAGAATCTATTTATTAAATAATTTGTTTATTTATAAGTGTTATAAGACAAATATTATACCAAACTTTAATGTGAGTTGGAAAATTTGGTAAATTTTAGTAGTTTTTGAAAGCTTATTTGGATGTTTTGAAAATAAATTTGGTGATATTGCTATAGTCTAATTGTGAAATTATGATATTGTTTTATTAAAAGTAGAATCTACTTTAGCTTTTGTTTGTTTTGGGTTTTCTTGTAGGCATGATTTTTATTTAATCCAAAAATTCAATAGATTCTATCGGTAAATAATAGCATTTGATATAATAAAATTTATTGTTAATTATATTAATTGTATTATTGTAACATTAAAATATTTTAAAAGGATTAATACCAAACCGTTATCAAGATGGTGAAATATAAAAAGAATTAGTTTTTGTTTATTCAATGAAAAAATCTTTGCATAGCCTTAGATACGGAGATATATTTTGAAGATAAAGAAGTGAAACCTAAGTTTTTTATAATCTGTATATTGGTAGTGGTTTGGTATAAACTAAAAAAGTAATAAAATGAAGTTTATATCATTAGTATATGTTTTTGCTTTAATTATACTGTCCGGGATTGAGGCTAAAGCTCAGAGAGTTTTATCTTTGGAGCAATGTATAAAGATAGCACAAAATAATAGTTTGGATATTAAAAAGGGGGTATTGGCTAAAGAGGGAGCTTCAATAAATTTGAAATTTTCAAAGCAACAGCTTCTACCCTCATTAAATGCTAATTCATCTTTGTCATATAACGTAGGAAGACGGATTGATCCTACAACTAATTCCTATCTGTCTCAATCATTTATATCGCAGGGAATAAATTTGAATTCAGGTATTACATTATATAATGGTGGTAGGTTGCGTAAAAATATTAAAAAAGCTATTTTTGATAAAAATGCTTCAGAGGAAGATATTGAGCAAATGAGAAGAGATATTGCCTTATTAGTTACGAATACATACCTTTCGATACTTTTTGCTCAGGAGAGTCTGAAAAATCTAGAGAATCAATATAAATCTACAAAGGAGCAGCTAGTCAAATTAAATAAATTGATTGATGCAGGGCTCAAGCCAAAATCGGCTTCATTGAGTATGGAAGCTCAGCTATTGTCAGATGAGCAAAAATTGGTAGCTGGCAATAATGAGTTGGAGAGAAATTACCTGAATTTAAAAAATCTACTTTTACTGGAAGATTCTGAGAGAGTAGAGATTAAAACTCCAATTATTGATATGAATGATAATGGTGATAATATTGCATTATCCTTGTCTGAACTGTATGTCTCTGCCTTGCAGCATTATCCTGGGTATAGTGCTGCAGAATATAGGCTTAAAAGCAGTCTGCTGCAAAGAGATATAGCCAAAGCATCATTTTTGCCTTCGGTAAGTTTGGGTGGAGGACTTTCAACTAATTATGCTAATAGAGCATTGGAGGTGACGGGATATGATCAGAAGATAAGGGAAAGTATTTTTATTATAAATAATCAAGAAGTAAATGTCGGAATTCCATTTTCAGAGCCTATTACAAGGAAACAAATATATGTTGATCAACTAAAGAATAATCTGGGGTTTGGAATGGCTTTACAAGTAAATATACCGATTTACAATAAATATTCGTCTAGAGCCGGGTTGGATCGAGCAAAAATAAGTATAGAAAATCAAAAGATTGCTAAAGAGCAAATCGCTCAAAATATTAAATCAAAGATTCAATTGGCTTTTGCCGATTCCAAAGCAGCAAAATCACAGTATTTAGCTTCAAAAAAAGCATTTGAAGCTCAAAAAGCAGCCTTTGATAATGCCAAACTACAGTATGACGTAGGAGGCCTTGGTTCATACGATTTGATTAATGCGAAGCTTTTATTTGAGAAAGCACAAAATAGTTTGTTATTGTCTAAATATCAATATATATTCAAAAGCAAAATATTAGATTACTATTTAGGAGAGAATTTGAGTTTTAATTAAATTATAAACAGATGAAAAAGAATAGAAAATGGATTTATATTGCCGGTGCAATATTGTTAGTAGCTTTGATTATTGCTGCTATAGTCAAAGGTAAAAGTTCGAAGAAAGGAATCAAAGTAGCGATGGCAGAAGTGGAGACAAGGACGATAAAGGAAGTAGTAGCCGGAAGCGGTAAAATCTATCCTGAGATAGAAGTCAAGATAAGTTCGGATGTCTCCGGAGAGATAGTGAAATTAATGATAAAAGAAGGAGATAGCGTGAAAGCAAATCAAGTCTTGGCAATAGTGAACCCCGATACCTATGAATCAATAGTGGAAAGAGCCAACGCAAGTCTTAATAATGCAAAAGCACAGTTAGCAAATTCAAGATCCAGAATTCAAGCGAATATAGCGCAACGTGAACAGATTTTGGCACAGTTGAAAAAGGCGAAAAAAGCTTTTGAACGAAGTAAAAAATTATTCGAACAAGGGGTTGTTTCAGAATCAGACTTTGAGAATGCGCAATCTAGCTATGAAGGATTACAAGCCAACCTTAAATCAGCTGAAGCTAATATACAATCAGCCAAAGAAAGTGCTAGTGCATCCGAATATATGGTAAAAAGTGCTCAGGCATCGTTAAAAGAATCTAAAGCTAATTTGAAAAGGACTACGATACATTCCCCTATAGATGGGATTATTACCATGCTTGCAGTCGAAGAGGGAGAAAGGGTAGTAGGAACAATTCAGATGAAAGGCACGGAAATGATGCGCATTTCAAACTTGAATAATATGGAAGTTAGAGTTGAAATATCAGAAAATGATATATTGAAGGTAAAAAAAGGGGATAAGGTTGAGATTGAAGTTGATGCGTATGTAGGAAAAAAGTTTTTGGGAGAAGTATTTGAAGTAGCTAATTCTTCATCTGATATTTCAAATAATTCGCTTAATTCTGATAAAGTAACAAATTTTATAGTTAAAGTAAGAATCGATCAGGATTCATATAAAGATTTACTCAATAATAAGACAAAGATGTTTCCCTTCAGACCCGGAATGTCTGCAACTGTTGATATATTTACAAAAAGTAAATCCGGGGTTGTGTGTGTGCCGATTCAAGCAGTAACTACCCGTGAAGTCAAAACAAAAAAAGGGGGTAAATCCACAGAGGATTTGGATGAGGTCATTTTTATAGTTAGCCAGGATACAGTCAAAAAAGTAAAAGTTGAAACAGGAATACAAGATGATGAGTTTATTGAAGTGTTAAGTGGTGTTGCTGTTGGGGATAAGGTTGTAACGGGACCTTATAGGATAGTATCAAAAAAACTTAAAAGCGGAGAGAAGGTTATTGAGAAAAAAAATAAAGACAAAGAGTAGATTAATTGTTATCGTTTATGCAATTTTTTAAATAAAAAATCAATATTTTTTTTCGTTTTAGGATAATAGCTGTATATTTATCCAAAAATATTAACTATGTATAATACTAAAATAGCAGGAGCAGGTAAGTTTATCCCTGAAAAAGTGGTAACAAACCAAGATTTGGAAAAATTGATGGAGACTTCAGATCAATGGATCAGGGAAAGAACAGGAATTGAGGAACGACATTGGTTGCGTAGAGGGGAAGAGACTAGTTCTACGATGGCAGCAAAGGCATCAAAAGATGCAATAAAAATGGCTGGGATAGAAGCAGAAGATATAGATTTTATAATTTTCGCAACTCTTAGTCCTGATTTTTTCTTTCCAGGAAATGGAGTGATGCTCCAAAGGCATTTGGGGATAACTAAAACGGAGATTCCGGCTTTAGATATCAGAAATCAGTGTAGTGGATTTGTCTATGGTCTTGAAGTGGCAGATCAATTTATAAAAACAGGAAAGTATAAAAATATTTTGTTAGTCGGAGCTGAATATCATTCCGGTGGGATTGATATATCAACGAGGGGAAGGGGAATAAGTGTACTATTTGGAGATGGTGCAGGAGCTGTAGTCTTACAACCAACCGACAAAGATAAAGGTATTCTAACGACACATATTCATTCTGACGGGTCGCAGGCAGAGATACTTTCTGCAAAAAATCCCGGAATGCACGGTGGATACTATGATGAGGATCACAAAGAAGGAGGTTATGATGTTTCAACAGATCATCCATTTGTCTTGGTGACTGATAAAATGATGGAAGATTCTTTAATTTATCCATTTATGGAAGGACAAACTGTTTTTAAGACAGCTGTGAGAAAGTTTCCGGAAGTGATTAAGAAAGCGTTGGATACTGCAGGCTATACCACAAATGATGTGAATTTGGTAATACCACATCAAGCTAACTTGAGAATAAGTCAGTTCGTTCAAAAATTGCTTCATTTAAGAGATGATCAAATGTTCAATAATATACAGAAGTACGGCAATACAACTGCGGCATCTATTCCAATCGCAATAACAGAGGCGTTGGAGCAGGGGAGAGTAAAAGAGGGTGATTTAGTTGTGCTTGCTGCTTTTGGTAGTGGATTTACATGGGGTAGTGCCTTGGTTAGGTGGTAAGAAAAACTTATTTTTATTTATTTAAAGCTTTTTTACCTTCATCACTAATCATATCCGGTGTCCAAGGAGGATCAAAAGTCAGGTTTACATTTGTGTCATAACCCGGATATGCTTCATTTACTGTTTGCATAACACTCATGACTATTGAATCACCGATCGGACAAGACGGTGTTGATAGTGTCATCGTAATATCAAAATATTTATCTCCGTCATAATCTATATTATAAATTAAACCTAAGTCAACGAGATTAATTTCGACTTCAGGATCAATAACAGATTTGAGTAACTCTCTTACATCTTGTTCTATTTTCTCTATTTCTGCAGGTGTTTTCATTTATTTTTATATTACTTATCAATATTTATTTTATTGTGGTCAAAAATAATTTTGAACATATTTATATTGTATAATAAAGCTGTGAGTATTAGGAGTGCTGCACCTATTTGTACTAGTAATAGCATGTTTATTATAATCCCTAATCCAAATGTTAATAACATGATATTGTATGTGTAAAATTGATAATTCGCTATTTTTTCATTGTACAATTCTCTAGGGAACGGGGTTTTTGTTTTACCAACAAATTTTTGATATTTATTCAACCAAATAATGAATGGTATTGTTTTGTATGTCTGCCCAAAAATCATGTTTGTAAAAAAGCCTAAAAAGATTGAGACGCCATACAATATTATTATATTTTTTAAAAAATAAAAATCATTATAAGGTAAAAAGATTATAATTGCTGAAAAAATAACCGGTAAAAATATTAAGACAAAAGCCAGCATAGTGTGTTTCATTCCAATATCCAATTTTCTAAGCTTGTTTTTATATGAATCGTAGATAAATGACCCATATTGGATGATTGATGAGGATATTAAAATCCAATATATGTATATTAAAAATGAACTTTGTATAAACTGCCAATCTAGATAGAGAATCACTAGACCTGAATTGAGTAAGTAGTATGCTCTTTCCAATTTGTTATTATCCAATTTGTGGGAAACGAGAAACATCGGTACTAAAGTTGTCCCTACACCCATTATTAATTGTAAAAACCATCCCACCATACCAAAATGAGCATGAATTTTCAGGTATCTGTAGTTGTTATTGTCAAGGAAACCATATTTGTAATTGAAAGCCAATAGAAGACCTAATAGACTTGTCATCATCAACCAAAATATACCTGTGATAATGAATCTTGCACTTATATCTTTTTTATTTGCACTGGTATATGAAAGTATTATGTTGATGGTAAATAGCCAAACTGAAATAAATATCAAACTTGAGGAATATGGCATTAATTCCAATAGTTTTGAAGACCAAAAAGAATATGCAAATAAAGAGATACTTATTACAAATAGCCAAAAATTGAAAATAGCCAATTTTTCACTATACAGTTTTGTCTCAAAGACTACAGGAATTAATTGGTAGAGAGAACCAATTATTATCATGGTTCCCCAACTCAAGGCTGCGATATGTACAATTGTTAAAATATGTGGTGTGTAAAAATGGCCGATAAAATCATTACTAGATAAAAATACTAAAATAGACAGTATCAATACGCCTAGAGCTGCAGCGATAAAATGAGGAGCAACTACCTTAGTAGAGGGCGATCTTTCCGTACTTAGACCTATCATTTTTTATATATTATAAGATTTGTATTGGTTTCATCAATTTTTTTCCCTACTAGATTGTATCCCCTTTGTTCCAGTTCCGAAAGCAAAAACTGTGGAATTCTTTTGTGATGAACAAATAGAGCCTTGCCGGGTTTTAAATTTTCAATTTCTTGCAAAATCGTTACCATAGGTAAAGGCATTTCTAATTGTCTCACATCTACTTCTTGCAATTTACCTTCAAATATTTTTTCTAATTTGGCGAAAAGCATCGGATCATCTTCTATTATTTCTTTGGGCAAATCCTTATTTGAGTTCTCAGCATTGATTTTAGTCAAATAAGTATAAACTAGTCCATCTTCTCTTTCTACCTTGAAAGCATAGCCTTTTTCTGTAAGAATCTTTATCAATGGTAATGGTTCAAATGTATTTATGATTTTTAAAGTCTTACCAATAGGAAGGTTTTTTAATTCTCGTATAATTGATTTGAATGGGTCTATCCCTTTCTCTAATTCCGGTCTTGCGTCAAAATCTATAATTACTTTATCTGTAAAATGGTCTGTTTTATTTTTTAATACCAATTTGCCACTATCCTGTCTCTTTTCAATATCAAAACCTATTGAAGATAATCTGTCAAGTAGAATTTCTGTTGATACTCCACCGATTTTAGCAGCATCAGCTATTGTAACTCTTGATGCCAACACCTTTCTTAATATTGGGTTTTTTAGTTTTTTAAAATGCTTGTTTATCGTTGCTATTGTATCAATCGCATCTTCATTTTCTTTGATTATCTCTGATATCTTTGTTTCAGAATTTATTAACATGACTATAATTTTTTATAAAAAATCTCATTGCAGTTATTTGCATAATCATCAAAATCATTTGAGTTATATATAAAACTTATCGTTAGTTAGATTAATTATAAATAACTAAAATTTCTAACAAAGAAGAATAGAAAAAGTTTCTTCAAAATGAATTAGAGTGCTATTTATAATTGTCTAAATAGTGCCTGTCTAAATAGTGAATGCAGGAAAATACCACAAATCATCACGATTTTAAAAATCACCTTCTTTTATCAATATGCTAAATGATTTTGAGACAAGTCTTGTTTTACAATTCATAATTAGGCTTGAGTTTTGTCTCTCCTTCTCCTGAATAGTAATCTGAGATGTATTTTACAACTTCATCAGGATCGTCTAGTACAGGAATTAAGTCCAAATCATGAGCGCTTATATTTTTTTCTTGTTTTAACATTATGTTGATAATCCAATCTCTCAACCCTAACCAAAATTCAGAGCCTACCAGTACAACAGGAACCCTTGTTATCTTTTTTGTTTGGATTAAAGTTAATACTTCAAATAGCTCATCTAAAGTTCCAAAACCTCCTGGCATCACAACAAAAGCCTGAGAATATTTTACAAACATAACCTTTCTTACAAAAAAGTATTTGAAATCTATTAATTTGTCATAATCAATATAAGGATTTGCTTCTTGTTCAAAAGGTAAATCTATGTTTAGTCCAATTGAGGCACCTCCTTTCTCTGTGGCTCCTTTATTTGCTGCTTCCATTATACCTGGACCTCCTCCTGAAATGATTCCAAAACCCTCTTCCACTAGTTTGTTAGCAATAGTTTTTCCTAATTGGTAATACTTGTGTTTAACGTTGGTTCTAGCTGAACCGAAAACGGTTACACTAGGGCCAACTTTGTTCATCGTTTCAAAACCATCAACAAACTCGGACATTACCTTGAACATTGTCCAAGAATTTTCCCCTTTTATTGATTTCCACTGTCTCCTTTCTTTTGGTATTAACTCTTTTCGTGTCATATGTGAATTATTTTATGTATTTAAATGTCTATATTACAATTAATTTAAATCATAATATAAAAACAAAATCTAGTTTCTCAAGTTTCTTAAAAACTTTTGAGAAAAGAACACAAAGATACGAAAATAATATGTTTCGGAGATAATATAAGTCGGGTTTATTTGTGACAAAGAATGTGAATGTAAATTTTGTCAATACACAAGTGTGTTGAATTAGCATCTGTTATTTGAAAAAAATAAAAATACAGTAATTATGTTGTTCAATTTTTATACCAAACCGTTATCAAGATGGTGAAATAGAAAAAGAATTAGTATTTGAAGATGAAGAAGTAAAAACTAAGCATTATATAATCAGTATACTGGTAGCGGTTTGGTATTATTTTCGATGATATTATGGAAAGACTCAATATAGAACAATTTGCAAGTCTTAACGATGCTAAATGTTAAAAAGTTAAGACTTGGTATACCTGAATCTTGCTTGACATCACACTAGTTATTATTTATAAATGAGCTTTCTTTATACGAATTAAATTTTTCATCAATAAATTGTTTTAATTCGTCGTAAGTATCAAACTTGTTAAAAAGCATGTCCAGATCATTGCTTTCTTTTTTAGGATTGAAAACATTTTTTTGAACATCAGTTTTACTAACGGATTTCTCACTTAATATAATCAACCTTTCCACTACATTTCTAAGTTCTCTGATATTTCCGGTCCATTGTAGTTCTTGTAATTCTTTTATAGCTCCTGCCGTAAATTCTTTTTTGGAGATATTATATTCATTGCAAATTAATGTCGAAAAATAGTCAACTAGTAATGGGATATCTTCAATACGCTGGTTTAGTTTAGGTACGTTTATTATGATAACTGCCAATCTGTGATATAAATCTTCACGAAACTTTCCTTTTCTGATTAGTGATTTTAAATCTTTATTGGTGGCAGCAATTACTCTGACATTTACTTTGATCTCTTTCTCGCCTCCTACTCTCATGATTTTGTTCTCTTGCAATGCTCGTAAGACTTTTGCCTGAGCTGACAAACTCATGTCACCTATCTCATCAAGAAATAAAGTTCCTCCATTTGCTAATTCGAATTTTCCGATTCTTTGTTTTACAGCTGAGGTAAAAGAACCTTTTTCATGTCCAAATAGTTCGCTTTCAATCAATTCAGAAGGTATTGCAGCGCAGTTTACTTCTACAATAGGTCTATCTTTTCTGTTGCTTTTTTCATGGATATTTCTTGCGACAAGCTCTTTTCCTGTACCATTTTCTCCCATTACGAGTATTCTGGCTTCAGTAGGTGCTACTCTGTCAATAGTATTAAATAATTCTTTGATTATTTTTGATTTTCCTATAATAGTTGTTGGTTGTGTGTTCTTTATTCTTTTTTGCAATACTTTTTTCTCCGTTATTAACGTAGTCCTATCTTGTGCATTTCTTAAAGTGATTAATAGTCTATTAAGATCCGGTGGCTTCTGTATAAAGTCGTAAGCCCCTTTTTTTACTGCTTCTACAGCCGTATCAATAGTCCCATGACCAGAGATCATAACCACAGGGACATCCGGATTTAATGTCTGAATTCGTTCAAGTGTCTCCATTCCATCCATCTTAGGCATTTTTATGTCTAGGATAATTATATCATAATCATTTCTTTTGATTTTGATAAGACACTCAAAGCCATCACTAGCCTCATCAACTTGATATTTTTCAAACTCGAGTATGTTTTTTAAAGTATTTCTTATACTTCTATCATCGTCTACTATTAAAATTTTTGCCATAGGATTGTAGTTTCTTATTTCATCTTAAATACATCTAAAATTAAAGTTTTAACTTTAGAGTGCAAATATATATTAAATATTTTAATAATGTATAATAAATTACAAAATATTTAACTATAAATTTATGAAATTAGCAATGTGTTTTTGAATATGCGAAGGATATTGTCGTATGTCACATAGTGTCTGTCCATAAAGTTATTAAAATTTTAAAATAATCTTTTGCGATATTTCTATTTTCCTCAACTCACAGATACTAAGGTATCTCTGATTATCAGAAAGATAAAAATCTCATCTAAAATCTTTTAAAAAAAACTCATGCACTTTATGGACGGGCACGAATTCGACGCGAGATGCCGTAGCGATAAGATAAGTAATACCGATAAGCAGTATGAAAATCTCTGTCGATACCAAAATAAGAACTAAAATATACAGTTCTGCAAAGATCCAAATATGACATCGCGAGAGTATCAAAAAAGGGCGCTAATACACCATAAGACACAGGTCTTAAGGATATAATGTTAATAACCCAGTAGAAAAAATGTTATTTTTTTTTATTCTAAGATATTTTTTATATATTTGTTCCGTATATAAACAAGTTATATCTCAGCAGGGTTATTGGAATTTAGTAGATATTTAGGAGTTTTTCATAAAGGTTTGTGTGTTTATCTTGCAGAAAAGACATCATTTGATTCGGGATTTTTAAGGGCAAAAAAGTGTTGTTCTTCAGTCTTGGAAAAAAGGAAAAAATCGAACTTTGGCAATTGAGCTTTAAGGATAGTGATAGTTCATAAATTACCACTACGAATCGGTAAATTTCATTGAGCTTAGTTGATAATTCAGTGTTTTAGACATTTTTTACCGTTAAAATCAAGTTTGGAAATTAAGACTGAAAATTAGTGATAATCCCTTGAGTTCAGGCAAAAAAAGTAAAAATTGCCAACGCGCATTTTGGGTAAATTGGGAGAAAATATTGATTTTTAAGCTAAAAGTTTTAAAAATTCGGTAAAACTTGTTAATTTTGGGAGGTGGTGGAATGGCATTATTCTTTTTAGTGGAAAAATCAGTTAAAATTCGTTAAAAACGGATTACTGTTTAAGCCCTGACGAAGTCGGGTGAGTTTAATACGTTTAGAATTTTAAGTGATTTTGGAGCGTGAAAAAAAGAATACAGCCTTGATTTTTTTTGTTTCT
>Ga0256833_1000204_pt1 | contig 46599 bp, 45 predicted proteins | sample 356284metaG_FD_190535 | JGI IMG/M metagenome (GOLD analysis project Ga0256833, IMG submission 190535) | Hydrothermal vent microbial communities from Mid Atlantic Ridge, Atlantic Ocean - 356-284 | ecosystem: Environmental > Aquatic > Marine > Hydrothermal vents | place: Atlantic Ocean: Mid... | reverse complement strand
GATAGTATTCCAGTACAGAGATATAACGGATGATGTAACGACGGTAATAGGAATAGAGAATGCGAGTGGAAGCAAGGGAAAGAGTGCAGGTATGCCGAGGAATGGAACTGCATACAGGTTTGTTCCTGCTTCAAAAAATATACTTGCAGGTATCGGCACTTCTGAATTTATCAGGTTAAAGAATAATGTGATTAGAAACAACCTGATTCTTGAGTATGCTACAACAGGAAATGAAAATGTAAGTTTCCGGATTTATGATATACAGGGTAGAGTGGTAAAAACTATGAAGGTCCGTATTGTGGGAACAGGTATGCTGAATATACCTGTTTCTGATCTTGCAGGGGGTGTGTACATGGTAAGTGTTGATACGCCCTTGAGAAGAACCTCCCTCCGCTTTTTAAAAGTCAATTAAACACCACCACCCTATACACAAAAAAGGGGAGCTTACGCTCCCCTTTTTGTTTTATAAATAGGGGTTGACATTCCATACCCTGTTTAATATTTATTCTATACCTACACAAGGATGGTCAAGGTAAAAAGGAGGTGAAGGAATGAAACTCAAACCACTCGCAGATAGAGTAGTGATAAAGAGAATAGAGGAAGAAGAGGTAAAGAAAGGTGGAATCATAATACCTGATACCGCAAAGGAAAAACCCCAGAAGGGGGAAGTCATTGCTGTTGGACCTGGCAGACTTGATGAACAGGGCAAGAGAATGCCCATGGAAGTGAAAGTTGGAGACAAAGTTCTCTTTTCCAAGTATGCCGGTACCGAGGTGAAAATGGGTGACGAGGAATATCTTGTAATGAGAGAGGATGATATTCTCTGTGTAATCGAAGAATAAAAAGGAGGTAAAAAATGGCAGCAAAGGATATAAAGTACAGCGACGAAGCAAGAAGAGCTATTTTGAGGGGCGTTGAACAGCTCGCCAAAGCAGTTAAAGTAACCCTTGGACCATCCGGTAGGAATGTTGTAATAGAGAAAAAATTTGGTTCGCCCACCATTACCAAGGATGGTGTTACAGTAGCCAAAGAAATTGAGCTTAAGGATCAGTTTGAAAATATCGGAGCCCAGCTCGTGAAAGAGGTTGCATCAAAGACCTCTGATGTAGCTGGTGATGGTACAACAACTGCTACAATTCTTGCAGAAGCCATCTTCAGGGAAGGACTCAAGCAGATAACTGCTGGTGCCAATCCCATGGAGGTAAAGAGGGGTATTGACAAAGCCGTTGAGAAGGTAGTGGAAGAGCTCAAAAATATGTCTAAAGAGGTAGAAGGTCGCAAGCACATAAGTGAGGTGGCTGCGATTTCCGCCAACAACGATAAAGAAATAGGTGAAAAGATTGCAGAGGCAATGGATAAGGTGGGTAAAGACGGTGTTATTACTGTTGAAGAGGCAAAGGGAATAGAAACCTATGTTGAAGTTGTGGAAGGTATGCAGTTTGACAGAGGGTACATTTCTCCTTATTTCGTTACAAATGCAGAAAAGATGGAAACAGTACTGGAAGACCCGTTCATTCTCCTTTATGACAAGAAAATCTCTGCAATTAAGGATATTCTTCCAGTTCTTGAGAAGGTTGCCCAGCAGGGTAAGCCAATCCTTATAATTGCGGAGGACGTTGAGGGCGAAGCCCTTGCCACACTGGTAGTTAACAAGCTCAGAGGCACCCTTCAGGCGGCAGCTGTCAAGGCACCTGGTTATGGTGAGAGAAGGAAGGCTATGCTTGAGGATATAGCCATTCTCACAGGTGGAAGAGTGATTTCCGAAGAGGCTGGAATGAAGCTTGAGACAGCGCAGATTTCTGATCTCGGTAGAGCAAAGAGGGTTATTATAACAAAGGACTATACCACGATAGTTGAAGGTGCTGGAAAGAAGGAAGATATAGAAGCAAGGATCAAGCAGATTAAAGCCCAGATTGAAGAGACCAAGAGCGATTATGACAGAGAGAAACTTCAGGAAAGACTTGCAAAACTATCAGGTGGTGTAGCTGTGATTTATGTTGGTGCAGCCACAGAAACCGAGATGAAAGAAAAGAAAGCAAGAATTGAAGATGCACTTCATGCCACAAAGGCTGCTGTGGAAGAGGGAATAGTTCCTGGTGGCGGAGTGGCACTTCTGAGAGCATCAAGAGTGCTTGAGAACATTGACCTTAAAGGTGATCAGAAGGTTGGTGCAGAAATAGTTAGAAAGGCACTTTATGAGCCTCTCAGGCAGATTGCAGAGAATGCCGGTCTTGAAGGTTCACTTATTGTAGAAGAGGTGAAAAAACTTGATGGTTCTAAGGGCCTTAATGCTGCAACCGGTGAATACGTTGATATGTTTGAGGCGGGTATAATTGACCCAACCAAGGTGGAGAGAGTGGCACTTCAGAATGCTGCATCAATCGCATCCCTCCTTCTTACGACAGAGGCAATGGTAATCGAAATCAAAGAGAAGGAACAGAATACACCTCCCGCACCTGGTGGAGGATATGACTTTTAAACTAAACTGAATCATAAAGCGGAGGGAGAATATCTTCCCTCCGCTTTTTATTTTTAAAGGAGGTTCTGATGCCCATATACAATTATAAATGTACAAAATGTGGAAGGGAGTTTGAAATACTGGTTTTACCACATGAAAAAGAACCAGTTGAATGTCCTCATTGTGGAGGTGAACTTGTAAGAGTTTACAGGGGCAGTGTAGGGCTTACCTTTAAGGGCTCTGGATTTTATATTACAGATTATGCTCATAAAAACTCGCATACTTCCAATAAGAAGAATAGTGAACAAAAGAGAAATGAGGACAATAAATCTAAAAGTAGATAAATGTCCGCTTGCTGAATATCCGTGAATAACGCTTTCCGCGACCGTGTAGACGGCGCGCTTTTTGGTTTATTGACCTTTTTACTTTATTTAATTATCACCCATGTTGATGTAGGTCTTACTCCAGATGGATTCTCTTACTTAAAGATGACAAAATCTATAATCAGTAATGTCCATCGTGGGGTTTTTCTATTGCAGGGTATTTCTCATCATTTTCCACCATTATATCCTCTTATATTGGCAATCCTCACTTCGACTGGTCTGACATTATTACAAAGCGCCAAAATACTGGGATTGTTGATGTTTATTGTCAATGGGTATCTCTATTATTTTATCATATTGAAAAGGACAAAATCTCATGGTGTGGCCATTATAGTCTCGTGGGCTATACTCTCAATGTTGATTTTAATATTTGCTTCAGCACTGACTGAACCGCTTTTCTACGTATTTGTCATCCTATTCCTATTGTTAATGGAATCAGATAACGAAGTCTCATGGAAAACTTTTATTATTTTTTTATTGGCATCCTTATTAAGATATGCAGGTATAACTTTGTTTTTGACATACATACTTGTTCTTTTGCTAAAGCATAAAAAAAAGAGTGTTAGAATAAAGGGTATCCTTATAGGGCTTCTGTTTCAAATTCCAATAATAATTTATGCTCTTAGTGGAGATGGGATTGGAGGAAGAGAAATTTCATTAAAATTGAAAGGTATAGTAAGTTTCATGGTGCGCTTTGTTTTGATTCCGTTTAACATATTTATATCGTTTGATAATATTGGTTATTTAGGACTATCAAGTTGATTAATGAAATTGATAGGTATCGGCATTGTTGCAATAGGCATTTATTGGCCAATTGTAAAGTATTTTAGCCATGATATAAAGGCATTGAAAAAACAGTGTTTAAAACATTCTGCTTGTCTTTTTATAGTTGTTTATACAATCTTTATATTGGTCTCAAGGTGGTTTATCGATGGTTATATACCAGCTAATTTAAGGATTTTTTCACCGGTTTTAGTAGCACTGCTTTTTGTCTTTCCTGTAAATTTGTTGAAAACCAAAAGGGGTGTTATCACGACTTTATATCTTGTGGTTTTGTTTACACTCGGGGGTGCAACTGTTTATAAACTTTATGTTTTCGGTAAGGATTATACTTCCATTCGCTGGAAAAGGTCCGAAGTTATAGATTTCATAAGAAAGAAAGGATTGATAGATACCTGTAAAGTATATTCAAATACACCGGAAGTCGTACAACTTTATACAGGAAAAACTGCGTCATTGTTGCCCAAAACGGTTCTACCTTCTGCTGGTCATGAAAACCTAAGTTTGACAGATGATATGAAAAAAGTGTGTGATGGTCAGGACTGTAGAATTATAATATATTTTAAGGAAGTAAAACATCGCTGGTTTTTGGTGGACCCCCTGTACGTTCAAAGACATTGCAGGGTAGAAAAAGTATTTAAACTTTTAGATGGGACCATCTTCATGCTCAAATGATCGCGTTTCTTTGATGTTTATATAGTTGAGAATATAATTTCCGACTATAGATGGTGGGTATTAATAAGCCTGGTAAACTGAATTACATGAAAGAACGATTGGCTTACGCAGTAATAGGTATTTTTCTGATGTTTGCACTTTTTTATGTTAGTACCATAGGAATTGTATTTAGTTTGAAGACGATGTTTTTTATAGTCTTGATGCTCTTTATAGCATTTTTGAGTTCTATTGCTTTTGCTTTGCAAATCCTATCTCCATCGCTTTTTGCATTTGTTTTCATGTTCGCTACAGTTCTGTTAATTCGTCCAAAATTGAGTTTTTTACTATATTCTGAGAAGAAGATGTATGTTCCTCTTAATTTACAGATACTTCTTAATCTCCTGTTCTTCTGGTGGATAAAATTGAATGCTTTAATTACACGTGAAAAATACAAAAATAAATTAGCACTCCCCTTTGTATTGCTTATTATAGGCTCCATTTTAAGTTCCGTAAATGTACTGGATTTTAGAGTGTACTTTTTATGGCTTGTCTGGAATGTTTTTCTTTTTAGTATTTCTGAGAATGTTGCTTATGTGATTCACAGGATTATGCATAAAGAAAGTTCTGAGGGAATTTACAAGCTCTATGTTATAGTTTTATTTGTAATGAGTATACCGTTGTTCCTCAGTCTGGTTATAAAAGGATATGGAGAGGCCACTTCTATGTTGATAAGAAGGGCTAAAGGCATTTTTACTAGTCCAAATTCTCTGGGTGTGTTGGCGGCTGTAAATGTTTTTTTGTGGTGGGGATATTTTATTCACAGTAAAGAACTGTATAAAAAAGTATTCTCTGTGGGAGCAATATTGGTAGAATTTTATCTAATCTACATTTCTGTTTCTCGTAATGCTCTGTTATCTCTCATCCTGGGAATTGGATTGTTTGTATTTGCAGTTTTTTCAAAAACTATAAAAAGGAAATACATAATTATCTCAGGTATAATGTCACTTCTTATTGTTGGCTTGATTTTCATCATTATCCTTAAGTATGCTGGGGGATTTACTGAGAGATTGAGCACGGCCATTTCAGGCAGAGAGGTAAGTACGCTTTTGAGAATTTTGATGGCAAAATACACGGTTGAGTTTCAACTTCATAATCCACTACGCGCTTTAATAGGAAGTGGTCCTTATCAATTCTATTACTATAAATTTTCCTTTGGACTGGAAAAACCACATATTCTCTTGCTTGATTGGTGGTTTAGTTTTGGTATTCTGGGAGTTATAGCATTCTTTCTGCTTGTTTACCGAAGTTTTATTGCGCCAATGTTATTTCTCTTTAAGAATAGAACATGGCTTTCCAGAAGGGAATATCTGTTCAGGAGTTCTATACTAATATCTCTGGCAGTTTTCTGGTTTTCCACATTATTCGATGAAGTATTCTGGGTACCACATCACCCTATACTGATGGGACTAATTGTCCCTTATTTGAGCGTCAGTTATCAAGTAATAATGCGTAAAATATAGGGTGATTCTCCGCTTATTGATTATCTTGATTAGCTTTTATGCATAGATTACCCTTTGTTGAATGTATACTTGTTTTAATGTATAATTTGCAATATGTATTTTTGTATATCCCTAAAATCGGGAGGCTGATATGGCAGGAAAAGTTCTTGTAATCGGAGGGGGGATAGCGGGCACTCAGGCTGCCCTCCAGCTTGCTGAATATGGCCTTAAGGTTACCTTACTTGATAAAGATTTTGCCATTGGTGGAACCATGAGCAAACTTGATAAGACCTTTCCTATCAACGACTGTTCCATGTGCATTCTCTCGCCCAAATTGGTTGAGGCAGGAAGGCATAAGAATATAGAACTTCTCACATATGCCGAGGTTATTGGGGCTCACAGGGAAAACGGTAAAATAAAGGTTAAGGTGCTTAAAAAGGCAAGGTATGTTGACCCTGAAAAGTGTAAAGGCTGTGGTGATTGTGCGGAGGCCTGTACTGTATTGCTCCCTGATTATTACAATGAAAACCTTTCTCAGAGAACTGCTATTTTCAGACTGTATGACCAGGCGGTGCCTTCTGTTTTCGGCATTACCAAATGGGGTGAGGCTCCGTGTAGAGAAGCCTGTCCCATTCATGTTAATGCCCACGGATATATTGCACTTATACGAAATAAAAAATACCAAGAAGCCCTTTTTCTTGTAAGAGAAAAAAATCCGTTTCCTCTTATAACAGGTAGAATATGTACCCACCCCTGTGAGGATGCATGTACAAGAGGCAGATTTGATGAGCCTGTCGCAATTGACCTTCTCAAAAGATTTGTTGCTGACCTTGAACTTACGGAAACAGGTGACATTCCTGTGCCAGAGGTTAAATCGCAGAAAGACAAAAGGGTGGCTATTGTTGGTGCCGGGCCTTCTGGTCTTATGTGTGCCTATCAATTGAGAAAGGAAGGATACAGTGTAACTGTATTTGAGCGTCATGAAAGGCCAGGTGGAATGCTGTATGTAGGTATTCCGTCCTACAGGTTACCGAGAGATATACTCTTTAAGGAACTCTCAATACTTGAAAAGATGGGCGTTTCGTTTAATTATGGAGTTGAGATTGGCAGGGATGTCCAGCTTAAAGACCTCTATACAGAGTATGATGCTGTGTTTGTGGGAGTTGGTGCACACAGGTCAAAGAGACTGGATATTAAAGGAAAAGACCTTGAGGGTATTATTGGGGCAGTTGAATTTTTGAAGGCGGTTAATCTCGGAGAGGATGTTGAAATAGGCGATAAGGTGGCTGTTATAGGTGGTGGTAATGCGGCAATGGATGCAGCACGGGTTTCAAGAAGGCTTGGAAAGGATGTTACCATACTTTACAGAAGGACTAAAAAGGAGATGCCTGCAAACAGAGAGGAAATCCTAGAGGCAGAGGAAGAGGAAATTAAGTTTGAGTTCCTGGTCAATCCTGTTGAATATGTTGGTAATGGAAGAGTTGAGGGTGTAAAGCTCGTTAGAATGAAATTGGGAGAGCCCGATGAATCCGGAAGAAGAAGACCAATCCCCGTTGAGGGCAGTGAATTCTTAATGGAATTTGATACTGTTATAGAGGCGGTAAGTCAGAAGCCGGAATTGGATGCATTCAGGGAACTTGAAAAAACCGATTGGGGAACACTCAAGGTTGACCCGGTAACCCTGAAAACCAATATTGGTAATGTGTTTGCCGGTGGTGACTGCGTAACAGGACCCCTTACATTTATTGATGCCATGTATCAGGGAAAAGAGGCCGCAATTTCAATAATGAGAATGTTTAATGGAGAGTGCCTCTATGCATCAAGGGACACAGGTTCAAGAAAGGTGAAGGTGGATTATGATTTTGAAAAAGAGGAAAGAAAAGAAAGAAGAAGACCACCCCATCTTGATGAAAATGAGAGAATAAGGAACTTTGAAGAGGTTGTTAAGGGATTTACGGAAGAGGATGCTCTTTGTGAGTCTTCAAGATGTCTTAACTGTGTCGGATGTTCTGAATGTATGGAGTGTCTTAAAGCGTGTGAACCAGGTGCCATATTCCACGATATGGAACCTCTGGTAGAAGAAATAGAATACGATGCAGTAATTGTTTCCCCCGGTTTTGATGAATTTGAACCGGATGTTCTCGGTGAGTATGGTTATGGAAGGTATAAGAATGTCGTAACAAGTATCCAGTTTGAAAGGATTCTGTCCGCTTCAGGTCCCACAAAAGGCGAAATAAGACGCCCTCTGGATGGAAAACACGCAGAAAAAATAGCCTTTCTCCAGTGTGTTGGGTCAAGGGATGAAAAAATAAATCACGGCTATTGTTCATCCGTTTGCTGTATGTACGCTATAAAGGAGGCTGTGATTGCGAAGGAACACGACAGCAGAGTTGACCCCCATATATTTTTCATGGACATGAGAACCTATGGAAAGGATTTTGAAAAGTATTACGATAGAGCAAAGAATCATGCTGGTGTCAAATTTCACAGGGCAAGGGTGGCGAAAATAGAGGAAGATGCAGAGAAAAATCCAGTTGTGTATTATGAAGACGAAGATGGCACGATGAAGAAGGAGAAATTTGACCTTGTTGTTTTATCTGTTGGCATGGAACCTGCAAAGGATACGGAAAAACTGGCGGAGTCTCTTGGTATAAAACTTAACAGGTTTGGATTTGCAGAGAGAAGTACTTTTGACCCGCTTGCTACTACCCAGAAGGGTGTGTATGTGGCAGGTGCATTTTCCACCCCCAAGGATATCCCTGAAACTGTGGCAGAGGCTCTTGGGGCTGCGGGATATGTGATGGAAATACTAAGGGACAAAAAAGAGGTGGAAGAGGAGGTAAAGGTAAGGGAAAAGAATGTAATAGGCGAAGAACCACGGGTTGGTGTTTTTATCTGTCACTGTGGAAGGAACATAGGCGGATACATTGATGTTCATGAGGTTGTGGAATACACAAAGACCCTTGACCACGTGGTCTATGCCGAGGAGAACCTCTACACATGCTCCCAGGATACCCAGGAGAAAATGAAGGATGTCATTGAAAAATACAATCTCAACCGTGTGGTGGTTGCCTCATGTACTCCACGAACGCATGAACCCCTTTTCAGAAAAACCATTGAAGAGGCTGGATTAAACAAGTATCTCTTTGAAATGGCCAATATAAGGGACCAGAACTCATGGGTGCACATGCAGAAAAGAGACGATGCCACAGAAAAGGCAAAGGACCTTGTCAGAATGGCAGTTTATAAGGTTGTGCGGAAAAAACCCTTAAAAGAGCAAAAGATTCCCGTAAATTCTCAGGCACTTGTTGTTGGTGGAGGGATTGCCGGCCTTGAGGCAGCAAGGTCTCTTTCCAGAATGGGGCATAAGGTATATGTCCTTGAAAAAAGCGATACTCTGGGAGGTCATGCTCTCAAAATAAGAAGCGGTGTGTTTGATGAGGATGTAAAGTCCTATCTCACCGACCTCATAGAAAGCGTAAAGAAAGACCAGAACATTGAGGTAATTTTAAATGCAGAGATAGAGAGAGTGGAAGGATTTGTGGGAAATTATGAAACCTATTTAAAGGGACGCTCAGAACCCATCAAACACGGTGGTGTTATAATTGCAGTGGGCGCAAAAGAGTACAGGCCAAAAGAGTATCTCTACGGTGAGGATAAAAGGGTATTAACACAGACGGAACTTGATATTAAGATACATAATGGGGATATTAAAGAAGGTGCAACCTATGTTATGATTCAGTGTGTTGGTTCAAGAAATGAAGAACATCCTTATTGCTCCCGTACCTGCTGTTCTCATGCCCTGCACAATGCTATTAAACTGAGAGAAAAGGGTGCCGAGGTCTTTGTACTTTACAGAGACATACGCACTTATGGTTTTAAAGAGGAACTTTATACGGATGCGCGGAAAAAGGGAGTTGTCTTTATTCGTTTTGAAGAAGGAAACGAGCCTCAGGTTAAAAGAGAGGGAAATGAACTCGTTGTTTATGCCTATGACCCCGTTATTAAAACCCACCTGAAAATAAAAGCGGATAATGTTGTTCTTTCGGTGGGAATGGAGCCTGATAGAGAGAATAATGAAAAAATTGCCAGATTCTTCAAGGTGCCTTTGAATGAGGATGGGTTCTTCCTTGAAGCACACATGAAACTGAGGCCCGTGGATTTTGCCACAGAAGGCGTATTTCTCTGTGGGCTTGCTCATGCACCGAAGTTTATTGATGAGAGCATAGTTCAGGCTAAGGCTGCTGCTGCAAGGTGTGCTGTCCTTCTTTCAAAACCATATATCACGACACAGGGTGAGGTTGCAAAGGTGGATGAGAGAAAATGTATTGGATGCGGCCTCTGTGTTGATGTGTGTCCCTATAATGCTATTTCCATGAAGGAGAAGAAAGTATTCGGGGTTATGAAGCAGGTTGCTGAAGTTAATCCTGTTCTGTGTAAGGGGTGTGGAGCGTGTACGGCAAGTTGCAGGCCAGGAGCACTTGACCTTTATGGTTATTCCAATAGTGAGGTGTTAAGCAGTGAATTTGCCCTCTTTGTTGAGGAGAGAGTATGGGAAAAAGAAAAAGACAGGATAATGGAACTTCTGGAGGCATGATGGATACAAAGGATGTTAAGGTACTGACTTTTCTGTGTAACTGGTGTTCCTATGCGGGGGCTGACCTCGCAGGAACATCAAGGTTGCAATATCCTCCGAATATCAGAGTTATAAGAGTTCCCTGTTCAGGACGCGTCAATCCGCAGTTTATAGTTAAAGCCTTGAAAGACGGTGCGGATGGTGTGTGGATTTCGGGATGTCACCCCGGTGACTGTCATTATCAGACGGGAAATTACTTTGCAAGGAGGAGATTCTATGTGATGAAAGAACTCCTTGAATTTGTCGGGGTTGAGCCTGAGAGGATTAATTTCTCGTGGGTTTCTGCGTCAGAGGGTAAGAAATTTCAGGAAATGGCGAAAGAGGTGACAGAAAGGGTAGAACAAGTGGGTGATAGAAAAAGTCCTCTTTACAAGGAGATTTAAATGGACAGAATAAAAGAGAAACTCAAGGCGCTTTTAAAGGATGGAGAAATAAAAGGGGTTTTAGGATTCGTTCCGTCTTCTACTCCGCTTAAGAACAGGGTGATTTATACGGAAAGTCCTGAAGATATTGATAAATTCGTCGTTTCTCCTTTCAACACGCTGAATCCCCTTTCTTATCTTCTCAGATTGAAGGAAAAGGGAAAAGTAGCCTGCTTTTTAAGACCGTGTGAGCAAAGAGGTCTGAATGTCCTTGTTTCAGAGGGCATTCTTAAGAGAGAAAATGTGTTTGTTATTGATGTTCCATGCAGTGGTGCGGTTGACCCATTCAGGCTGAAAAAGGCTTATGATGGTGATATAAAAGAGGCAAAAGTAAGAGATGACAGGATAGTAATAAAAGGGACAATCGGAGAAAAAACATACCCTTTAAGCGAATTTATTCCCTATTCATGCAGAGTATGTGAGGTTTCCTCTTTTGGGGATATTGACCTTTCTATAGAAGGTGAAAAATCTACAATGGAACACGAAAACTACAGGAAAATAGAGGAGTTTGATAAAAAAAACACCCTCTGAAAAATGGGATTATTTTAAGAGAGAGTTTACAAGATGCACGAGATGCTATGCGTGTCGTGAATCCTGTCCCATGTGCTATTGCGAGCAGTGTTTTGTGGATTCGTATGACCCTCTGTGGGTAGAACCCGGTGTTTCTATTTCGGATATAATGAGTTATCACCTTATAAAGATGTACCATATGGCAGGAAGATGTACCAATTGCGGAACCTGCGAGAGGGCATGCCCTGAAAATATACCTCTGTCTCTTCTTACCTCCATGCTTGCGCACAGGCTTAAGAGGGATTTTGATTATATATCTGGAAAGAACCCTGAGCAAAAAGTATTTCTTGGTGAATATCATTACGAAGACAGGGAGGATTTCATAAAATGAAGAAGATAAGGATGGAGGATTTTGAAAGAGAACTTTCTCGCTGGGGAACTGTATTTAAAAGGACAGAAGAAGGGTTCATGGAAAAGGATACGCTCTTTTCGGGAAGAAGCAGGCAAAGTCCAAAGGAGTTTCTTCTGCCAAGAGAGGAGGTGCTCTTCGTTGCGAGAAAATCTAAAGATGATGTGGAGATTTTACCTTCAAAACCTTCAAAGAAAAAGGTGGTTTTCGGTGCCCTGCCATGTGATATGAAGGGACTTGAGTTAACCTCAAAGAACTTTATGCAGGACCCACAGGACCCGTATTTTAAAAAGAGAATGGAAAACACCCTGTTTGTTTCCGAAATGTGCCAGTATCCTTCCTCTTCCTGTTTCTGCCGTACTTTCGGTTTTGGTCCCAGGGCACAGATGGGAGACATCACATACTTTAAACTTGATGAGGATACCGTTTTAACAATACCCCTGACGGATAAGGGAAAACATGCACTCAAATGGGAAAACTATCCAGAGGCAGAGCCACAGGATTTAAAGATAATGGAGAATGTTCTCAGTGAAGTTGAGAAAAAGGTTGAAAAACTTGACCTTTCGTATGATTTTAACAGACAGCGTGAGGTATACGGCTCTGATGTTCTAAATGAATCTGTTTTTCACTGTATCAACTGTGGAGCGTGCACCTTTGTCTGTCCCACCTGTTACTGTTTTGACATAAGGGATGTAAAGAGAAAGGATTTTGTGATAAGGGAGCGCGTCTGGGATTCCTGTATGTATTTTGTCTATTCCCTTGAGGCATCCGGGCATAATCCAAGAAAGGAAAGAACAAAAAGGGCTCAAAACAGGTTCATGCACAAGTTCTTTTACCAGCCCCTTCAGTATAAGGAATACGGATGCACAGGATGCGGAAGGTGTATAGATACATGCCCTGCTGGCTACGATATAAGACAAACAGTGTTAAAAATTCAGAGTTTTCTGGAGGGACAGAATGGCTGAGTATTTAAATCCTTATATACCAAAAAAGGCGGTAATTGAAAAGACCTATTTTGAGTCAAGAGACAGGAGCCTCAAAACCTTTGATATAAAACCCATAGAATGTGAGGTTCCAGAGTTTATTCCAGGTCAATTCTGTGAGGTCTCTGTTTTAGGATATGGTGAAAGTCCCTTTGGCATTGCCACATCACCCACAGAAAGAGAGTTCTTAAGGTTTACTGTTAACAGGACAGGATTTGTGACAAATAAACTGCATGAACTTCCGGATGGAAGTGTTGTGGGTATAAGGGGACCATTGGGAAACGGCTATCCGGTTGAAAAGTTCAAAAACAGCAACATTGTCATTGTGGGAGGCGGTTTTGCCTTTACCACCCTGAGGTCACTTCTTGTGTTTATGCTCCACAATCGTGAGGATTTCAAAGATATTACAGTGCTATACGGTGCCAGAACCCCTGACCTTTTCCTTTATAAAGACGAACTTGCAGAATGGGAAAAGCGTGATGATGTTAGCATTGTTCTCACAATAGACAGACCCTATGAAGGCTGGGATAAGAAAGTGGGGCTTGTTCCACCTGTCCTTGAGGAAATGGCTCCCTCCCCCAAAAATGCGTATGCTGTTGTGTGTGGGCCTCCCATTATGATAAGGTTCACCCTTCCCGTTCTGTTTAAACTTGGCTTCAAACCGGAGAATATTTATACATCCCTTGAAAAGCGAATGAAGTGTGGTATTGGAAAGTGCGGAAGATGCAATGTGGGGCACAAATACATCTGCAAGGATGGGCCTGTTTTTTCCTTTGAAGAACTCAACAAACTTGTGGAGGACCTGTAATGGAGAAGAAAACAGCCATTGTGGTGGGTTCCGGGATAGCAGGTTTAAATACTGCTTTTTCTCTCGTTGAAAAGGGATATCATGTTAAGATAATTGAAAAATCCCCATATATTGGTGGCAAACTCAGGCAACTTGACTTTCAGTTTCCCAACGATGCCTGCGGTATGTGTCAGATATATCCCCTTTACGACAGCACTTTCTGCGATATGTGCATAAGAAGGGGCATGGGACATAAGGATATTGAATTACATACCCTTTCTGAGATTGTGTCAGTGGATGGCAATGAAGGAGATTTAAGGGTAAAAATAAAGACGTATCCCCGGGGCGTTAATGAAAACTGCACATCATGCGGAAAGTGCGAGGAGGTTTGCCCTGAATACAGGTTTTCAGAATTCAATTATGTGAAAACAAAGGCCATTTACAGGGACTATCCGAGAAACTTTCCCGACATCTACACCATTGATTTTGATGCATGCACAAAATGCGGAAAGTGTGTTGAAGTCTGCCCTCAAAATGCAATAAACCTTGATGCAAAAACAGAGGAAGTAACAATTAAGGCGGATTATGTGTTTGTGGCACCGGGGATAAAAGAGAGGGACCTTAAATACCTTAAAGAGTTTGGAGTGGGGCTTTATCCCAATGTCATAATTTCCACCCACTTTGAGCGCCTGCTTTCAGGAAATCACCCCAACAAAGGCAAACTCATAAGACCATCTGATGGTAAAAGGCCGAAAAAGATAGCATTTATTCAGTGTATGGGGTCAAGAGATAGAGAAAACCCATTGTGTTCATCCATATGCTGTATGTTTGCTTTAAAAGAGGTGAGAATTCTCAAAGAGTACTATCCTGATGCAGAGCCCTGGGTCTTTTACATGGACATGAGAGCATATACAAAGGGAGGTTACAGGTATTTCAGGGATACGGACGCTAAATTTGTAAATGCCAGGCCTGCGAAAATAGAAGAAGATGATGAGGGTAACCTGATACTCTATTTTGAAGAGGAGGGAAATCTCAAAAAGGAAATCTTTGACCTTGTGGTGCTTTCTGTGGGAACAGAGGTGCATGTTCCGAGATTTGCAAACAAAAAAGGAGTTTATCTTCTTTACGATAAGCCACTTGAGATAAAAGATGCCATAATCCGTTCCTATGATGCCACCTTAAAGGCATTACCTCTTGAAAAAGACGGGGAGGATTTTTCTTTTCCTTTGAAGGATGAGTATGAAGTTGCCGTAGTTGATACCACAGGCGAATATAAAAAGGACAATGGAAAGGTTATCGGATTTGGGACAATAAATAACGAAGATGATGTAAAAAAGTTGCTTCTTGAACTTGAAAAGGAGCAGGTTGACCTCTTTGTCATAATTGTAAGGAGAAGATTCGTAACCGAGAGATTGCTGTCAAGATATGTAAACCCGCTTGTTTATGAAATCGTTGACAGGGAAAGGGAAAATGATCTCAATTTTGCTGTGAAAAGAGCGCTCTTAAAGTTAAAGTACAGAATTCCTCCCATATATAAGGCAGAAAAACCCAAAAAGGATGTCCTTGTTGTGGGAGGTGGTGTGGCAGGATTGAGTGCTGCTTTAGAACTTGCCAGAAAAGGTGTCCGTGTTCATGTGGTGGAGAAAAATGCCGAATTAGGTGGTGAGGGAATACATGTGAAAAGAAAGATGGATGGGGAAACTCTGGACCTTTTCCCCAGGCTCCTTGAAGAGGTTAAAGAGATGAGGGTTCCTGTTTATACAGATACTGAATTTATGGACCTTCGGGGCATTCCGGGAAATTATGTGGCCACACTTAAAAAACAGGGCAGGATAATAAATCACGGAGCCTCTGCGGTGATTATTGCCACGGGCATAGATGCATATACTCCTTCAGAATACCACTACAGAGGAAGCGAAAATATCATCACTCAGCGTGAGTTTGAAGAGGGGTTTAAGGATATAAAAAATTTAAAAAGCGTTGTCATGATTCAGTGTGTGGGCTCAAGGAATGAAGAATTTCCTGTATGCTCTGTGGTATGCTGCAAAGATGCCATCAAAAACGCTATCTATATAAAGAATGAAAACCCTGAGTGCGAAGTGTATGTACTTTACAGGGACATTATGACCTTTGGTGAAGATGAAAAATACTATACAGAGGCAAGGAGAAAGGGCGTTATATTCGTTCGCTACCCTGATGATACACCGCCTGAGGTAAATGTCAGTAAAGATGAAGTATCGGTAAAAGTTCATGACAAAACTTTCAATATGGACATTGAGATTAAACCTGACCTCGTTATTCTGTCCACAGGGATGAGACCACGCAGAGAAAACAAGACCATTGCCCGAAAACTCGGCATCACCCTTGACAGAGACGGTTTCTTTGATACACTGAATATAAAGTTTAATCCCATACAGACACAGAATGCGGGGGTATTTATTGCAGGTACGGCACTGGCTCCCATGACAATGCCCGATGCTGCGAGGTCTGGCAGGGCGGCGGCATCAAAGGTGCTTGATTTCCTCAACAATTTTGGTGTGCATATAAGGTACAGGACAAGCGATGTAAAAGAGAGGATATGTGCAGGATGTGCCCTGTGTGTAGAGGTGTGTCCTTTTGATGCAAGATACATAGACGAGGATGAAAAGGTGGCAAAGGTTCTATACTATATATGCCAGGCCTGTGGCCTGTGTGTCTCTGCCTGTCCGTCAGGTTCGGCATACCTTATAGGTGAGGAAACAAAGGGCATAATGCATGCCCTTTCAGAAATTTAGGAGGATACGATGAAGGATGTGATTGATGTATCAAAATTGGATAGAGACTTTAAATACCGGGTTATTGAAGAACCCGGAGGGGAAGGACTTTTATCCTGTTTCGCCTGTGGGACATGTGCTGCTTCCTGTCCTGTAAGGGAGGTGGATGAAAGGTTTAATCCGAGAAGACTTATCAGAATGGCAATTTTAGGAATGAAGGATAGGGTGCTTCAGGACGAATTTATATACCTTTGCTCTGGCTGTTATCTCTGTCAGGAGAGATGTCCGCAGGATGTTGGCATTACAGAACTTATGACAGCATTGAGAAATATTGCAGTGAGGGAGGGTTATCTCCATCCCTCTTTTAAAGCACAACTTGAGTTTGTTTATAAATTGGGACGTCTCTATGAACTTACGGATTTTGATAATAAAAAGAGGCAAAAAAATGGTCTTCCTGACTTAAATCCAGTAATTGATGAGGTAAAAATACTCCTTAAAGAGGCAGGTCTTTCAAAGTTTGTGGAGGTGAGAGAATTAAGTACGCACTCTTTCTTGGATGCACAATTCCTGTAAGAGGACAGAACTATGAGATGTCGGCAAGAAGGGTGGCAAAGGAGTTAGGTATAGAATTTGAAGATATAAAAGAGTTTTCCTGCCGTGGATTTCCTATGCGGTCAATAGATAAGGAGGCACAACTTCTGATAAGTGCGAGGAATCTTGCCATTGCGGAGGAGCGAGGACTGGACATCATAACTCTATGTAACGCCTGTACCATAACCCTTCAGGAAGCCAAGATGGAACTTGACCACGATGAAGAACTGAAAAAGAGGATAAATGAGAAACTCAATAAAATAGGCAAGGAATACAGAGGAACAGCAAAAGTAAGACACTTTGCGAGATTTCTTTATGAGGAATACACGCCCGAGAAGATAAAGGAGAAGGTAAAAAGGCCCCTTTCCGGCATAAGGGCTGCCGCCCATTACGGATGTCACTTTATAAGGCCAACAGAGGTTTATAGGGACTTTGATGACCCCGAGCATCCACAGAGCCTTGATAAACTCATAGAGGCAACTGGTGCAGAATCTCCGGATTACCCTGATAAACAGAGGTGCTGTGGTGGTGGAATACTGGGCATAAAGGAAGAAGATGCCCTTTTGATGACGAAGAACAAACTGGATGATGTGAAGAATGTTGGTGTGGATTGCATGATTTCAATCTGTCCTTTCTGCTCCATTATGTATGAGGGGAACCAGAAGAAGATAGAAAAGACCTACGAAACGGAGTATAAGATACCTGTTCTTTACTATCCCCAGTTACTTGGCCTTGCAATGGGCATTCCCTCAGAGGAACTGGGATTTAAACTCAACAGGGTAAAGGCAAAGAACCTCCTTGCGAAGGTGGAGAAGGATGAGGAATGAGGATATAGAGTACATAAAGGAGATAGAAAACCAGCAGAAACTGATAAATCGGGGACTTGTTAAATTCCGAAAGAAAGGTGGAGAAAAGGTCAAATCGTTTATAGATTTTTACAGGCAGAGTCAAAAAAAGGTGCACTTTTAAATAAGTATCGTGAACTTTTAAGGCTCTGTATTGTCACAGAGGAGGGGTGCAAACCGTGTATTATAAAGCACCTTAAACTCTGCCTTGATGCAGGATGTACTGAGGATGAGATTATTGACGCCATGATTACCCTTCTCTCAATGAGGGGTGGTATGGTGTATGAATACATTGGTTTTGTTATGCAGGCAATGGAGTATTTAAAACAAAAGGAGGTGCAGGATGCAGGCAGATAAAACCCTGGACACAAGGGGGATGGCATGTCCAATGCCAATAATAAAAACAAAAAAAGCCATGGATGAACTCAAAGACGGAGAGGTGCTTCTTGTCATAGCCGATGACCCCGGAGCAAAGGAGGACTTTCCTGCATGGTGCGAGCAGACTGGCAATAAACTGGTGAGTATAGAAGAAAAGGATGATGACATTTACATTTACATAAAGAAGGGAGAATAGGATGGCAGAGAAGAAAAAACTCTTTATAATGGTAACACACGGTCCTGAAAATCCAGAACTTGCGACCATACCGTTTGTTATGGGCAATGCCGCATTATCGGCTGGCATTGAGGTTGTCATGGGCTTTCAGGCAAACGGTGTTATGCTTGTGAGGAAAGGCTGTGCAGAGCATGTATTTGCCGCCAACTTTCCTCCGCTTTCCGAACTTATGGATGCATTTGTGGAATTGGGTGGTAAGATGTATGTTTGTGGGCCATGTGTCAAATCAAGGAAAATAGATGACGAGGATTTTGTTGAGGACGCTAAGGTTGTTAATGCTCCCACATTTATCAATGAAATCATGACAGCAGACCAGACACTGGTGTATTGACATGGCTCAGGATAAGAAAAAGATAGCGATAGTGGTATCGGAAAACAGCCTTGATAAGGCTATGATGCCGATGATTCTTGCCACAAGCGGTATTGCACTTGATGCGGAAGTCCATGTATTTTTCACATTCTGGGGGCTTGAACTTCTTAAGAAAAATTATAAGCCGAAATTAAAGGGCATGATGAAGCCGTTTACCGGAATGATGGTGAAAAAGATGAAAGAGCAGAACATTGCCACATTTGAAGAATTAAGGGCACAGTGTATTGAACTGGGTGCAAAGTTCTATGCGTGTTCCACCTCAATGGCAATGATGGGTATAAAACAGGCAGACTTAGTTGATGGTGTGGAGGTGGCCGGGGCAACCAAGTTCTTGAAAATAGCCCTGGATGCACAGGTAACGCTCTTTATTTAGGAGGATAAGGCAATGAAACTCAAATTTATGGTAAGAACAGGACCGTATTCTTATGAAAATATAGACACGGTCTATAACCTTGCAAAGAGGGCGGTGAAAAAGGGGCACGAAGTATTTATATTCCTGTATGAAGATGGAACCCTTAACGCACAGGCAAATATCAGGTCTTTAGAAGAGCGGAACATAGCAGAGAGGATAAAGGAACTTGTGGATATGGGAGTAAAAATAGGTCTATGCGGCACATGTGCTAAATTCAGAGGGCAGAGCAAAAAAGAGATTGTGGAAGGTGTAAAATTCGGCGGCCTTGCCCTTTTAGTGAGGGAAATGCCCGACTGTGACAGATTTATCGTGTTCGGATATTAGGAGGTTTTGCATGAAGAAGGTAATTATACTTGTCAATGCTGCACCCTATGGAACAGCGACACCTGCCGAGGCCTACAGAACCATTCAGGGCCTTGCAGGTATGGGAATAGAGACAACCTGTGTGCTTTTAGGTGATGGCGTATTTATCCTTCTTAAAGACCAGAAGCCAGAGGCCATAGATATGCAGAATTTAAGCGAGGCATACAAGGCACTTTCCGAATTTGATGTAAAGATATATGTGTGCAAGAACTCCATGGAAGAGAGGGGAGTTAAGGAAGATGATATAGATGGCGCCCATGGAATCCTTTCCTGTGATGACATAAATAAACTAATTGATAAACATCACTGTGTTTTAACTTTTACATCTGGAGGTTAAAAATGGGCAGACTATTTATAGTAAGCACTTCGCCGTTTAAAAGAACAGAGTCCAGAACTCATATTTACCTTGCGAGAAAAGATGACGGTGTGATATTTATTCAGAACGGGGTTTATGTATCCCTCCGAATACCGGATGACATTGCAGAAAAGATAGAGGAAAAAAAGAAGGAAGGAGTTAAGTTTTATGCCTTAAAAGAGGACCTTGAAGCAAGGGGAATAAAGGGTTTCTTTGGAGAGATTGTGGATTACGACGGCTTTTTAGAACTTATTGAAAAACACGATAAGGTAATACATTAAAAGGAGGAAAACCATGGATGTAAAAGGCTATAATATGCCGGATGACCTTTACTATCATAAAGAGCACATGTGGGTAAAGGTGGAAGGAAGCAAAGCAAAAGTGGGCCTTACGGATTTTGCACAGAAACTTGCAGGAGAGATTTCCTTTATAGAACTTCCGGAGGAAGGAGACGAGGTGGAAAAGGATTCTGTGGTTGGTTCCTATGAAACGGGAAAATGGCTTGGAAAAATATACGCACCAATTTCTGGTGAAGTTGTTGCCGTAAATGAGGATGTTGATGATGACCCTGCCATTATAAATGAAGACCCATACGGCAAAGGGTGGCTCTTTGAAATTGAAATGAGTGACCCATCTGAGCTGGATGACCTGATGAAGGGTGAGGATGCTAAAAACTGGCTTTTGAAAGAAATAGAAAAACACGAAGAAGAAAAATAACCTGAATAAAAATCGCCCGATGCTCTGAGCGCTTTCGCCCGGAGCATCGAGCGTTGAGTTTTTTATTTTACCATCACGCCATATACCTTGCCAAAACCCCTAACAAAGTATATCCCTCTTTTCAAGTTGCTCACATCAATGGCCATGTATCCTCTGTCCTTGACCATTTGTTTTACAATGGATCCGTCTGCCGAATATATGGTTATTTTTCCTTTCTCCGACACCACTTCAAGAAGGTCTCCCACAATATTCCGTAAGATTCTGAAGCGGATTTTTGAAGAGTCCTTATTCCTATCATCCACGAAAGTTGTTGTTCCGCTTGTTGATATACCCTGGACTCCGCTCTGTGAGGCCGTGCCTATCCATTCCCAGTTTTCTCCAGACTTTTTTATTATCTCCCCTGTTTCAAGGGTGGCCAGAATTAAGAGGTCTTCAGTGACCATCATATCTATGGTACCCATTTGCGATATTGTGGAAACCATTGTCCACGTATGACCGTGGTCCACCGATTTAAACAGGTCTCCAAAATAGTTTATGGCAAATAGTGTATCTATCAATGCATCTATTGCTACCATTCCCATTGAACCTGCTTCACCTGAAAGTTGCCACAAATCTCCGTTCTGGCTTCTGTAAATCTCACCTGACTCTGTAAGAGCATAGAGATACTGGATGTCCCTCGTTAACGATACAAATCTACCATTACCGATATTTGAAACGAGTGTAAGAGAGTTTACATCGTTGCCCCTGTAAAAATCTCCGGATTCTGTTAGAAGATAGAATGCTGTATCCCCTTTGATTAATTCAACTGCATCGTTAAGGGATAAAGCATTTGCTCTCTGCCATGCTTCTCCTCTGTTATTTGTCTCTAAAATAACACCATTTCTGGTAAGATAATACCCAAGTGTGTCGTTCTCAAAAAGCAAACTCACTCCATCCATATAACCTGTATTTGAAACAAGTTCAAAGTTCTTGCCGTCAGTTGACCTGAACACATCACCCATCCGGGTGTAAAGATACACATAACTGTATAGGTTTAGGGGGAGTGCAATAAGAGCAAGCCACCTGAACATTATTTGCTCCTTATCTGGCTACTTCAAACCTTGATACCTTCATGTATCCTGAACCTACCTCAAGCACAGCATAATACACACCTCTTTTGAGTTCAGAAAGGTTGAGTTTTATCATGTGCATACCAGGTTTAAATGCCTTTTTCTCCTTTATCACAGTCCTGCCAGCCAGGTCAACTATTCTAATAACTGCAGATTCTTTTGTACTAAATGGACTCAATGCTGGAACATAGAAAACAATACGTGCCTCATCTCTTACTAATTTGGGTAATACACTTATTGCCTTTTTACCGGATAGTATCGCAATCTCACCAATGCGATACTCCTCTCCAAGACCATTTACAGCACCAAGTGCATAGCCGGTTATAAACCCACGCGGCTCATCTGTATATTCTGTTGACTTTATGAGTTCTGTATTGACGCGGGTTTCATGGCCGTCTGCATCTATGCGGTAGAGATTATATCCTGAAAGGTCTTTAAGACCGGGGTCTGTCCTCCATGTAAGATGCACCTTTCCGTCATCTTCAGGGTCAGCACTGAACGCAAGCAAGTTAACCGTAGATTTTATTGTGAAAAATGTGTCAGATACAGCATAATTTTCCAGAGCATCAGGCGATGTTCCCACCTTAACAACCTTCAAAAGCGCATATCTTGTCGGAATATGTGGAACAAGCAATGAATAGGTGTAAATCCCGCTGCCAGAGCCCACAGCATCACTTACTAAAAGGTCCCATCTGTTTCCGCCATCAACTGATATGTAAATGTCTGCATCACGCTCACCCTTCCACTTTACCGTAGCCTTTGATCCCACATTCCACACCTCTCCGCCATTTGGGGATATAAGCTGGTACATGTAAAAATTATAAATGTATATGGCACCGACAGCAGTATTTGAACCATCGTCATAGTTTCTTGCTCCTACAATAACATCATTGTAACCATCATTATTCAAATCGCCTGCCACAGATACCGAGCTACCAAATTCGTCGTCTGTATTCTCTCCCACCATTTTGACATCATAGCTTGCGTCCATGGAGGGACCGCCGTAAAAAATATATGCAGCACCGCTATAATAATTTAAACCATTGTCGTAGTAATATGCTCCCACAATAACATCATCATATCCGTCATTGTTCAGGTCCCCTGCCGAAGATACCGAGTTGCCAAAGAGGTCGTTCATATCTTCTCCCATCATTTTTACATCATAGTTTACATCCATGGAGGGACCGCCGTAAAAAATATATGCAGCGCCGGGATAGGTGTTTGAACCATCGTCATAATCCGGTGCACCCACAATGACATCATCGTATCCATCGTGGTTCACATCCCCTGCCGAAGATACCGAGTTGCCAAAGAGGTCGTTCATATCTTCTCCCATCATTTTTACATCATAGTTTGCATCCATGGAAGGTCCGCCGTAAAAGATGTATACGGCACCGGCATCTGTATTTGAACCATCGTCATAAAACGGTGCACCCACAATGACATCATCGTATCCATCTTTATTTACATCCCCTGCTGAGGATACTGAATAGCCAAAATTGTCGTATACATTTTCACCAACCAACTTGACATCATAGCTTGCGTCCATGGAGGGACCGCCGTAAAAAATATATGCAGCGCCGGGATAGGTGTTTGAACCATCGTCATAATCCGGTGCACCCACAATGACATCATCGTATCCATCGTGGTTCACATCTCCAGCCGAAGATACCGAATAGCCCAAATGGCAGCCTGCATTTTCTCCAACCATTTTTACATCATAGCTGGAATCCATGGTGGGTCCGCCATAAAAGATGTATACAGCACCGGCATCTGTATTTGAACCATCGTCGTAATACGGTGCACCCACAATAATATCATCGTATCCATCTTTATTTACATCCCCTGCTGAGGATACTGAATAGCCAAAATTGTCGTATACATTTTCACCAACCAACTTGACATCATAGTTTGCGTCCATGGAAGGGCCACCGTAAAAGATGTATACAGCACCGGCATAGGAATTTGAACCATTGGTATGATACGGAGCACTCACAACAAAATCATCGTATCCATCTCCGTTTACATCCCCTGCTGAGGATACTGAATAGCCAAACCAGTCGTCTGCATTTTCTCCCGTTGCCTTTATCTGTTTTTCAAAACTTACTGATGTTGGTGCATATGGTATAAGGATGCTGAAGAAAGAATCTGATGCATCTGAATACCATTCGGCAGCGGGAGTATATGAGTCAGCGCAAACGGCGATTTTAGCAAAACCCGTTGGCGTATATGGAATCTGAATGGATACGGAAAGGGTTTCACCATTACCACCATAGGCATTGTCAATTAACAGATTCCAGGTATTGCCCCCATCAGCGGACAAATATATATCCGCATGGTTCTCGCCAAGCCACCTGATAACAGTCTGACTGCCCACAATTAGATGTTCTCCGCCATTTGGGTATATGAGTTTATATAGATAAAAATCATAAATGTATGCGGCGCCGGCATCATTATTTGAACCATCGTCATAGTAATGTGCTCCCACAATAACATCATCGTATCCATCTCCGTTTATATCCCCTGCTGAGGATACTGAATAGCCAAACCAGTCGCCTGTATTTTCTCCCACCATTTTTGCATCATAGACAGAATCCATTGAAGGACCGCCATAAAAAATGTATGCAGCACCGGCATGGGAATTTACACCATTGTTATAATAGAACGCTCCCACAATAACATCATCGTATCCATCTCCGTTTATATCCCCTGCCGAGGATACTGAATAGCCAAACCTGTCGTCTGCATTTTCTCCCACCATTTTTGCATCATAGACAGAATCCATTGAATGACCACCATAAAAAATGTATACAGCACCGGCATTAGTATTTGAACCAACGGCGTACCCATCCGCTCCCACAATAACATCGTCGTACCCATCTTTGTTAACATCCCCTGCAGAAGATACCGAGTTACCAAACCAGTCGTCTGCATTTTCTCCCACCATTTTTACATCATAAATGGAATCCATGGAAGAGCCACCGTAAAATATGTATGCAGCATTGGAACCCTCTGCTCCCACAATAACATCATCGTATCCGTCGTTGTTCACATCCCCTGCCGAAGATACTGATAAGCCAAAATAGTCGCCTGCATTTTCTCCCACCATTTTTACATCATAAATGGAATCCATGGAAGGGCCACCGTAAAATATGTAAGCGGCACCGTCATTAGTATTTGAACCATTATCATACCGATATGCTCCCACAATAACATCATCGTATCCGTCATTGTTTACATCCCCAGCTGAAGATACCTCGGTGCCAAAATTGTCGTATGTATTTTCTCCCACCATTTTTACATCATAAATGGAATCCATGGAAGGACCACCGTAAAAGATGTATGCGGCACCGACAGCAGTATTTGAACCATCGTCATAGTAATCTGCTCCCACAATAACATCATCGTATCCATCTCCGTTCACATCACCAGCCGAAGATACCGAATAGCCAAAACGGCCATTTTCACCAACTAACTTAACATCATAGTTTGCATCCATGGAAGGGCCGCCGTAAAATATGTATGCAGCATTTGAACCATATGCTCCCACAATGATATCATCGTATCCATCTCCATTCACATCCCCTGCTGAAGATACTGAATGGCCAAACCAGTCTCCTGCATTTTCTCCAACTGCTTTGAGGAGTTCATCTGCTGTAGCAGCACCCAGCGGAGAAACCCTCACCAGCACAATTATCAGCCACCACATCACTGCTTTCCTATACATTCATCACCTCCCTTTATTAACTCAAATTATAGTGGGATAAAGCAGGTTCTGTCAAGGAATGGCCTGTTCTCTGGATAATATGTATTTTTTATGTTGTAACAACGTTTGATTATACGGTAGTCCTGTATTATATTATTACAAATGAAAAGGGGGGTATAAAATGAAAAAATATGTAGGAGCAATGATCATTGTACTCATGTTAGTCGGGCTTTCGTGCACAAAGGAAGCTCAAAATGAATCTGAGAATACTGCCACAGTAACGGGATATGTTTATCTTTCTGATACCATACCTGCTCCTGGTGTACACGTTTACGATAAGGTAAATCCTTCCTATTCAGGGTATACTGACAGGAGTGGATTTTTCAGGGTTGATGTACCTATAGGTGAAAGAACAATAGTGATTGATGGTGGAATATTCAAAAGTGAAACGTCTGTAAGTCTTTCTCGTGGAGACGTAAAAGAGATTTACTCCTCTTCAAATCCCCTTATCCTTGTAAATAACACTAAGTTCAAGATAGCGGTAATGATAGGCGCATTTGATTCCATACAGGCAGTGTTTGATCAGATAGGTATAAGAAGAATTTCCTCACCTGATGATACTGCAAGTGGTTATATAGTCTATGATTTTGGAAGTTTTCCAACTGATATTGAAACACTTAAAAAATTCAATCTTCTTGCCTTTAACTGTGGAATTACCGCACCTGGTATAAATTCTTCTACTTTAAAAGAGTATGTTCAGGATGGCGGTAACATTTATGCATCTGATTGGCAGATATGGGTAATGGATTCACTATCGCTTCTGGGTAGGAAGATATTTCTTATAAGTGATGATGGTGATTATGCTACAGGTAATCATGGTACTGTTAAGGCTGAAGTTGTTGATAATGTTTTGAGAAATCAGCTTGGAAAAGATTCTGTTACCATTGTGTTTGACCATGATGGCTGGGTTGTGATAGACAGCGTAAAGCAGGATGTAAAGGTATTGTTAAAGGCTGATGTTTCAAATTCTCAGGGTCCGGTATCAGATGCTCCCCTTGCCATTCTTGCAAAACCATTTAACAGTGGTGGAATGCTGTTTTACACTTCTTTCCATTATGAAGCACAGGCAACCAGTGAAGATGTAATTGAAATGCTCAGGATGTTCCTTTTGAGAATAGGACAGAACTGATATATGTTAATTAGAATTTAAGTTGAGAGAGGGCGTTTTTTGCGCCCTCTTTTATTTTTAAATCAGCGATTTCTGTTATTGGCGTATTTTCGGGGTTTATTTCAACCACAATACCGCCATTTGATTTTACTATGTGCGGGAGCATAGCAGCAGGATATACAATTCCGCTTGTGCCTATAACTATGATTAAATCTGCTCTATATGCAAAGGAAAGGGCCTTATCCAGGTCTTCTGGATTTAGAGATTCTCCATACCATACAACGTCCGGCCTCAGGATTCCTCCACAGTATGAACATCGTGGTGGAAGTTCGTCTTCTTTGAATATCCTGTAGTCCTCATTAAAAACACGCTGACATTCTGTGCATTTTGTTCTGAAGATGTTCCCGTGTAATTCAACTATTTTTCGGGAACCTGCTTTTTTATGTAATGAATCTACATTCTGTGTCACAAGGAGAAAGCACGGAAATTTCTTTTCCATTTCAGCTATTTTGTAGTGTGCTGCATTGGGTGATGCATTGAGGATTATTTTTCTTCTCATATTGTACCATTCCCACACGAGGTCAGGATTACTGTAAAAAGCCTCATTCGTTGCGAGTTTTTCCGGGGGTGTGTTTTTGTACCAACCGTCCTTTCCTCTGAATGTTGGAATACCGCTGTCTTTGGAAATACCTGCACCTGTGAGCACCATAACACAGTTGGCTTTTGAGAGGTATTTTGCTAATTTGAGGATTCCTTCGGACACATTGTTATTTTAAAACAGGCCAGAAGTTCTGAAAATTTGTTTCTTCTGGTGTTTATTGATACCTTCTTTTACTTCTAACACTTGACAATTCTCTGTAAGTTTAGTAATTATATACACCTTCAGGGAGGTGTGATGAGGACGGATAAACTTGATAGGGCAAGATGCAGGAGACTTAAAAGGGAGATGGAGAAGTTAAGGAAAGATATTGAAAAATATAAGGAACTCTATTTACGAGCGGTGGCTGACCTTGAAAATTACAAAAAATTGAGAGAGCAGGAAACCAGACAACTGGTAGAGTATGCAAATGAGCAGCTCCTCCGTGAACTTATTCCTGTGCTTGACCATCTTCAACTTGCAACACAGGTGAAGGGTGATGCCGATTCTATAAAGAAAGGTGTTGAAATGGTACTGAGAGATTTTATAAAGGTGCTTGAGAAGTTCGGTGTCAGGCGGGTGGAAAGTGAGGGCAAAGAGTTTGACCCGAGATTCCACGAAGCAATTGAACAGATTGAGACCGACAAAACGCCTGATGGATACGTTGTAAAGGAACATCAGGCAGGATACATACTCAAGGGAAAACTCATAAGACCCGCAAGGGTCAGCGTGGCTAAAAGTAAAGAGAAAAAGGAGGGATAGAAAATGGCTAAAGAGAAAGTTATAGGAATTGACCTTGGTACCACCAACTCTGTGGTTGCTGTAGTGCAGGGTGGTGACCCTATTATTATTCAGAATAAAGAAGGTGAGAGAATAACACCTTCTGTTGTGGCTTTTAAGGGTAACGAAACCCTCGTTGGTTCCATTGCAAAAAGGCAATCGGTTATTAATGCGGAAAACACGGTATTTTCCATTAAGAGATTCATGGGACGGAGATATGATGAGGCTAAATACGATATAGAACGTGTGCCTTACAAGGTTGTAAGGGGTAAAAACGACAGAGTTGAGGTCTATATTCCACAGGTTGGTAAGAATTTTACCCCTGAAGAAATCTCTGCCAAGATTCTTGAGTACCTTAAAAAATGTGCAGAAGATTTTTTAAGAGAACCTGTAAAAAAGGCTGTTATTACAGTTCCCGCTTACTTTAATGACTCCCAGCGACAGGCTACAAAGGATGCTGGCATTATAGCCGGGCTGGAAGTTTTAAGGGTGTTCCCTGAGCCAACTGCTGCAGCCCTTGCCTATGGACTTGATAAGACTGATAGAGATATAAAGGTTGCTGTATTTGACCTTGGTGGTGGCACATTTGATATTTCAATTCTTGAACTCTCACACGGTGTTTTTGAAGTTATCTCTATAGGTGGTGATACCCATCTTGGTGGGGATGATTTTGACCAGAGAATAATTGAATGGCTCCTTGATGAGTTCAAAAAGGAAACAGGTATTGACCTTTCAAAGGACAAGAATGCCCTTCAGAGGCTTAAAGAGGCTGCTGAAAAGGCAAAGAAGGAACTTTCCACCATGATGGAAACGGTTATCTCCATACCGTTTATTGCTGCTGATGCTCAGGGGCCAAAGCACCTTGAAAAAACCCTCACAAGGGCAAGGTTTGAGGCCATGACAAAGGACCTTGTAGAAAGGGCTATTGAAATCACAAAGAAAGCGCTTGAGGATGCCAAACTTACTCCATCACAGATTGATGAAGTAATACTTGTTGGTGGTCAAACGAGGATGCCTCTTGTTCAGAAAAAAGTGGCTGAGTTCTTTGGTAGAGAGCCTCATAAGGGTATTAATCCTGATGAGGTTGTGGCAGTGGGTGCTGCAATTCAGGCAGCCATTTTGGCCGGTGAATATCAGGATAGAGACATTGTACTTTTAGATGCAACTCCTCTGTCTTTAGGTGTTGAAACACTTGGAGGCATCTTTGATGTTGTTATACCGAGAAATACCACAATACCTACATCAAAATCCAAAGTTTATACAACAGCAGAGGATAATCAGACCTCTGTGCTTATCAAGGTTTATCAGGGAGAGCGTCAAATAGCAAGTGAAAACAGGCTTCTTGGACAGTTTGAACTTACAGGTATTCCTCCTGCTCCCAGAGGTGTTCCACAGATTGAGGTGACATTTGACATTGACTCTGATGGTATTTTGCATGTGAAAGCCATTGACAAGGCCACCAATAAAGAGGCATCTATAAAGATACATGCCCGTACGAGTCTTTCTGATGAGGAAATAGAGAGGATGGTCAAAGAGGCTGAGATGCACAGGGAGGAGGACCAGAAGAGGAGAGAACTTATAGAGACAAGAAATCAACTTGACGGATTTGCCTATTCAATTGAAAAGAGCCTCAAGGACCTTGGAGATAAAATACCGCAGGATAAAAAATCAAAGGTAGAGGAGGCGATTAAGAGGGCAAGAGAGAAACTTACCTCTGAAAATATTGATGAGATAAAGAGTGCTCTTGAAGAACTGCAAAGAGTATGGAATGAAGTTGCAAGTGAAATATACAAAACTCAGACAGGTGCTGGTACACAGGGTCCACAGGGAGGTGGAGGTAACCCCTCCGAAGGAAAAGACAGTGGCCCTCAGGATACAGACTACGAAGTGATTAACTGATGGCAACCAAGAGAGATTACTATGAAATCCTGGGAGTGCCCCGTAATGCCTCCCAGGATGAGATTAAAAAGGCTTACAGAAAACTTGCAATAAAGTATCACCCTGACAGGAATCCTGATAACAGAGAGGAAGCAGAACGTAAGTTTAAGGAGATAAGTGAGGCTTATGAGGTTCTGTCTGACCCGGAAAAGAGAAGAATTTATGACCAGTACGGTCATGAAGGGCTGAATGGAGTGTTCAAAAACGGTAATTTCTCATGGCAGAATTTCAGCCATTTTGATGATTTAAGGGATATATTTGGCGACAATTTTGGCAATATATTTGAGGATATTTTTGATACCTTTTTTGGTGGACCTGCGCGTGGTCGTTCAAGGTACAGAACACGTGATGCTCATCCTCGGGGAGAGGATATAAGAATAAGCATACCCCTTACCTTAAAAGAGATCGCTGAAGGTACGAGAAAAAGGGTTAAGTTAAAAAGGTATGAAGTTTGCGAGGCCTGTGGTGGAAGGGGTTCTAAAACAGGAAAACAGGAACGCTGTCCTACCTGTGGCGGAACAGGCGTGGTTAGAAATGTAAAGAGGACTTTTTTCGGCCAGTTTATTCAGGAATCCGTTTGTCCCACCTGCAAAGGTAGAGGATATGTTATTAAAGACCCATGTCCTGTGTGTGGTGGTACTGGAAGGGTTAAGAAAGATGTTGAAATTGAAATCAATATTCCCCCGGGACTTCGTGATGGCGAGTATCTTGTAATCAGAGGTGAGGGCAATATTGGAGAACGTGGTGGTGTGCGTGGTGACCTTTATGTATTCATTCGTGAGGAGCAGGACCCAAGGTTTAAGAGAGAGGGAGAGGATATTCATACTGAGATTGAAATACCCTTTTCAACTGCAGTTTTAGGTGGTGATGTTGAGATTGAAACCGTCACGGGAGAGGTATTGAAGCTCAAGCTTAAGCCGGGTATCCAGTGCGGTACGGTTCTCAAAATCCCTCGTAAAGGTATAAAGAGACAGAATCACACAGGTGACCTTTACGTGAAGGTTAATTTGAGAACTCCCCATAAGCCGTCTAAAGAAATGAAGAAACTATTTGAAAAGCTTAGAGAACTCGGGAGTTGAGAAAGCGTCGCTTTATTGGACGTGTTAATGGGCAAAGGGGAATAGTTGAGGACGGTGAGTTCCATCACTTTGTAAATGTCCTGAGGGGGAGAAAGGGGACAGAATTCATTCTTGTTACAAGGGATGGACGTGCATATGAGGCTGTCGTAACTGAAATTGATAGGAAAAGGAGGGTTGTACTTGCACGTCTGTCCAGAATGCTTGAAAATAAAGAAACCCCAGAAAGAAGTGGGGTTTTTGTGGCTTTTGCCCTTTTCAGTGAAAACAGATTGAAGTTTATGCTGGAAAAGTGTACAGAGATAGGAGTAAAGGGTTTTTTACCATTTGTGGCAGAAAGAAGTAAAAGAAAAGGTGAACAGGTAAGGGAAGGCTGGTTAAAAGTGATTGAGTCTGCTGTAAAACAGTCAGGGAGAATGGATTTTCCCGGTGTATATGAAGTCAGGGATTTAGTTTCTACCATTGAGATGGCGGAAAATCTTGGTAATATTTATCTTCTTGATGTTAAAGGTAAGAATATAAATGATATTGTTCTAAAAGATGGAAATCACGTGATTTTTGTGGGACCTGAGGGTGGTTTTACTGAAGGAGAAAATAAAATGCTTAAAGATAGGGCAAAGGGCATTATAAGTCTTGGTAGTAATGTACTTAGAACAGAAACTGCTGCAATAGTGGCTTCTTATCAATTTTTGAATAAGATAAAAAACAAAAGGAGGTGAGGCTCTTGTCAGGAGTCCGTCTACGCGAAGGTGAGACCTTTGATAGTCTCATAAGAAGGTTCAGGAAGGTGATGGGTAAAGAAGGTATCCTTCAGGACCTCAAAAAGAATCAGTACTATGAAAAGCCTTCCGAAAAGAGAAAGAAAGAAATGATAGCGGCAAGGAGAAGAATGCTCCGTAAGATGCGCCGTAATGCACTCTAAAGTTCTAAAAGACCTTGACTTCGAGAGGGTTCTGGATACCCTCTCGAAGTTTCTTGCCACATATTCAGGGAAAAAACACTTAAGGTTGCTGAAACCACTTTACAGAAAAGAGCGCATATTTAGAGAGCAGGCTGTAAGGGATATTGATAAGCTCAGAGATAAAGGTGTAATACTTCCACTTTATGACTTTGAAGGTATTGAGAATACCATTGAAAGGATAAGGGTAGGTTCAAAACTCTCACCACATGAGTTTATAAACATACTTGATCTTTTGCAGAATTATGTTAAACTGTACGAGGTACTTTACAACACTGTTCTTAAGGCTGTACTTCCATCACCTGAACTCATAAAACACGTAATAAGCAGACTCAGGAGTTCCATAGGTGAAGATGGAAGGTTGAGAGAGGATGCTTCCGTCAGATTAAAGGAGCTCAATGAAAAAAAGAAACAGGTTGAGGAAAGGCTCAAGCGAATGCTATCTGAATTGCTTGAAGATTACTATAAAAAAGGCGTTTTGAGAGAAAAGTTCTATACAATAAAGAATCACCGATACGTGTTTCCTTTCAAGGCAGAAGTTTCGTCGCGTGGTATTGTCCAGGGGTATTCCAACACGGATAGAACAATCTATGTTGAGCCATATGAATTGGTAGATATTCAGAATGAACTTGTAAAGGTTGAAGATGAAAGGAAAGAGGAAGAGGAGAAAATTGTCAGGGAGCTTGTGCAAATACTTACTGAAAATTACGATACTATCAGGGAAATACATGACAAAATAGGAATGGTTGACTTTTTGAATGCCATTGCCACATACAAAGAGGAGAAAGGTGCGGTTTTTGTGAATGAGTCAGATGCTCTTTATGTGAAGAATCTCAGACATCCGGTGCTTGTTGAGATAAAAGGTTATGAAAAAGTTGTGCCCCTATCCATAGAAAGGTTTAATAAAAAAGGGCTTTTTATTTCAGGCCCCAATGCAGGTGGAAAAACGGTGGTTTTGAAAAGTATTGGTATGATGGCTCTTTCCTATCTTTATGGCTTGCCTGTTATAGCCGAAAGAGCGGAGATATTTCCTGTGAGTTCTGTTTATACCCTCGGTTTTACCAATGAGCAGGACATAACTCAGGGAAAATCCACATTCAGTGGCATGATTGAGGAGATAAAGTCAATAATAGAGAATGTGGAGAATAACAGTCTTGTGCTTTTTGATGAGCCTTTTTCTTTGACTGACCCACAGGAAGGGGAGGCACTCGCAGAAGCCATTGTGCTCTATCTTATAAAAAGGGGTGCAAAGGTGTTCCTCACCACTCATATGTGGGGGCTCAAATTCCTTGCAGAAGACCATCCTGACTTACAGAATGCCACGATGTTGTTTGACCCTGTTAGTGAAAAGCCTCTGTATAGGTTCAGGATAGGTAGAATGGGAAAGAGTCATGCTATAAAAACCGCTGAAAGCATAGGATTACCTTCTGAAATCACGGAATATGCCAAGAAACGTATTTCAGGGGGCCAGGGCAGAGTTGTTGACCTTATAGCAAGACTTGAGAAGGAAGAGGCAGAACTTATAGAAAAACTGAAAAGAGTTGAGGAAATGGAAAGACAGGTGGCAAAAAAGGAGGAGAAGCTCAAAAAAGAGGGTAAGAAGCTTATAATGGCAGAATACGAGAAGGTAGAGAAGGAACTAAAAAACCTTTTGAGGGAACTTCATCGTGAGTCAAAGCTTAAACAGAAAATCAAAAAAGTTCAAATAGCACGCAAAGTTATAGAGGAGCGTAAAAAGGGTGTAGAAATCTATGATCGCCCTGCAGAGAATCCTGAGGTTGGAAAGGAGTATCGCATAAAACCTACAGGTGTCATTGCAACTTTAGTTGAACTAAGGAAGAAAACTGCCATTGTACAGGTGGGAAAAGCTAAAATAGAGGTTCCGATGGATAGTCTATTTGAGGTATAAAATGGGAATCATTGATGAAATACTTGAAAGAATTGACCCTGTAGATGTGATAGGTGAATATGTACATCTTGAACGTTCTGGAAAGGAGTACAGAGGCCTTTGCCCATTTCACACAGAAAAGACCCCATCCTTTTATGTGAATCCGAATACAGGACTATATCACTGTTTCGGTTGTGGAGCCTCCGGTAATATTTTCAAGTTTATAATGGACATTGAAGGGGTGGATTTTAAGGAAGCGTTACGCATTCTCGCAAAGCGTGCAGGAGTAGAACTTACCGAATTTAAGGAACAGAAAGAAATAAGTGTTCTTACTAAACTTGCAGATTATCTTCATAATATTCTCAAAAATACAAGAAATCCTGCCATTGATTATCTGAAGAATAAGAGAAAATTAAAGTTACGTGAAATAGAAATTTTTAAACTTGGATATTATCCCGAAGGAGCGCTTCGGAGTTTTATGCAGAAAGAGAGACTGTCCTCTGCGTTTATGGTAAACCTTGGGCTATTGAGAGAAGGTCGCAGTGGGTTTTATGAGGTATTCAAAGGCAGGCTTATATTTCCTATCTTTTCAGAAACAGGTCGTGTTCTCGGTTTTGGTGGAAGGGTGCTTGACAGTTCGCATTCTCCCAAGTATATAAATTCTCCTGACAGTTCATGGTATAAAAAAGGCAGGCATCTTTACGGTTTTTATCAGGCAAAAGCCCGTATCCGCGAGACGAAGGAGGTGATTATCACTGAAGGTTATATGGATGTTATTGCCATGCATGTTATGGGGTTTACAAATACAGTGGCGTCACTTGGGACTTCATTTACTGAAGAACATGTGAGATTGCTTTCAAAATATGTAGAGAAGGCATTCATTTTATTTGATATGGATGAAGCGGGAAAAAAAGCAGCCGAGAGGGTGGTACCGATGCTATTTAAATGGGGTATAGTACCCTATATGATTGAGCTTGAGGAGGGTAAAGACCCTGCAGAGCTCTATGAAACAGGGAATACCCTTCTTATATCCAGGGCACTGGAGAACGCAAAGGATTTTGTGGAATACTATCTTAATTCCGCAAAAAACGAAGAGGAAAAAATAAAAACATTGAGAAAACTGAAGGCTATAATAGCACTTTCAAAGGATGATATACTGAAGGGTGTTTTTATAGACAGGGTCAGGAAAATAAGTGGTGTTGATTTAAAAGTTGGTGTGAGTAAGAAAAATAAAAAGAGTAGAAAGAACGTTCTGAGTGCTGATTTAAAGATTTTACTTGCTGCAGCTCAGTTTGACAGTTTGAGAAGGTTTATAAGGGAAGAGTTTGAAGAAAACCTGTTTTATGATGAGGAAGCCAGAAGGCTCGTTAAGGAGATTAAAGAGGGCAGGTCTTTTGAAGAGGTGTTTGCGTTCCTTGATGAGGAGACCTCAAGAAGATACGTGGAGTTTCTTGAAACCATTGATTTTGGTGAGGAATCAAAGAAGTATCTTGAAATGGATTTAAGGAAGAAACTTGAGAAGCTTAAAAAAGAGAGGATATCCTCAAAGAGGGCCTCTCTTTCAGAAATAGTAAGATTAAAAAAAGAGGAGATGGGAGAAAATGAGGGATTGGATAACCCAGAGTAAATTTTTTCAGGAAATACTTGAAAAGGCAAAGGAAGAAAAGCGTATCTCCTATTCAGAGCTAACAAAGCTTTTGCCTGCAGATTATTTTTCTGGTGAGATTCTTGATGAACTCATTGTTGCTTTAAATGAACAGGGAATAGAGGTTTATGAGGAAAAATTAGGAAGAAAGAGAAGAAAACGGGCAAAGGACTATGCAATTGATGAAGAGGATTTTATTCAGATAAGAGATGACCCATCAAGGACGTACTTAAAGCAGATTTCCAATCTCCCGCTTCTCACCAAAGAGGAAGAACAGAAATACTCAAAGATGATAGATGATTCCAGAAAGGAAATTATAAGGCTTGTATTCAGTACGAAATATGGACTTGTCAAACTCTTACAGGCAATAAAATTGGTTGAGGACGGTGTTTACCAGATAGAAGAAGTTGTACAGGTGGATTCCCAGTACTGGACAAGCAAAGAAAAAAATGAGCAGGAAAAAAAGAGGGTTAAGAAGGCTTTTAGCAGCATTAAAAGAACGATAAACGACCTTTTTGAAGAGTACTTTGAAGTAGATAAAGCCGAGGTACCTTCATATAATCTTAAAAACTCCCAGAAAAAGCTAAAGAGATTGGCCGAGAGAATTGTTGACCTTGCCCCACAGTTTTCCATGATTGGAGATATTGTCGCCAAGATGGAAGAGATGGTAAAGGAGATGGATGAAATCAGGGAAAAGCTGATAGTTCTTGAAAAACAGAGAGATGAACTCGTGGAGAAGATGAATACACAGGGAGAACTTGATCCTCAGGAGGAACGTGCGCTTGGAGAGCTGTTTTTTGACATCAAGGAACTCAACAACCGTATGAAAGAGATTGAGAACAGTCTCGGGATGACACCAGAGGAGGCAAAAGAGCACTTTGTGAAGATAAAGGTGGCCATGGATAATATGGAGTATGCCAAAAGAAAGATGACAGAAGGCAATGTGCGACTTGTCATTGGATTTGCAAAAAGGTTTATGAATAGAGGGCTGGAGTTCATGGACCTCGTTCAGGAGGGAAATGCTGGCTTGCTCAAGGCAGTAGAAAAATTTGATTACAGAAAGGGTTTCAAGTTCTCAACCTATGCAACATGGTGGATAAGGCAGTCAATTACCAGAGCCATAGCTGACCAGTCAAGGACCATAAGAATACCCATACATATGATAGAAACAATAACAAAGGTTTCAAGAGCTGCAAGGGCGTTGATGCAGGAATATGGTAGAGAACCTACAATAGAAGAAATAGCAAATTATCTTGATATACCTCAGGATAAGGTTAAGCAGGCACTTGATTCTGCAAAAGAACCCATTTCCGTTGACAGACCCATAGGTCATGATGAAAAAAGTTTTATTGGAGATTTTCTCGTTGATAGAAATCAGAAGAGTCCTAAGGAGTATGCAAGGGATAATATACTGAAGGAAAAACTTGAAGAAGTTTTGAATACGCTGTCACCCCGCGAAAAGAAGATACTGGAATACAGGTTTGGACTTCGTGGTCATCCACCGAAGACCCTTGATGAGGTTGGTAAAATATTTGATGTAACAAGAGAGAGAGTGAGACAAATAGAGGCAAAAGCCCTCAAAAAACTTAAACATCCCATGAGAATAGCCAAACTCAGGAGGTTACTTGACGAGGATACCAGAGGGTGATAAATATAGTGCAATAATAGTTGCAGCAGGTAGTGGAAGCAGGTTTGGAGGATACAAGCAACTTCTTAAAATAGGTGGACGTAATATTGTTGAGATAGTGCTTGATAGATTTTCAAAGTGCGGCGCCTCTGAACTTGTTCTTGTAACGAAAAAGGAACTTTTTCCACATTTTGAATATCTCAGAGATTTGTTTGATATTCCCATTAAGATTGTGGAAGGAGGGCAGAGGAGGGGGGATTCTGTATTCAATGGAGTAAAGGCTGCTGCGTATGATAATGTGCTTATTCATGATGCTGCAAGACCATTTTTAAGCTGCACTCTCATACAGCGTGTTTTAGGTGCATTGAAAAAATATAATGCTGTTATTCCTGTTGTACCGGTAAGGGATACAGTGGTGAAAGTTAAGGATGAGATGGCTGTTTCAAGGGTTGATAGGGAAGACTTAAGAAGCGTTCAAACACCGCAGGGATTCAAAAGAAATGTATTGCTTTACGCCTTTGAGTTAGCACGGGAAAAAAAACTTTATTTTACAGATGAATCAACAATGTTAATTGATACACTTGGCTTATTTTCCCGTATTGTGGATGGAGAACATTCAAATCTCAAGATAACCTACAGGGAGGACCTTGAAATGTTCAGATATTCTATGACCGCTATGGGGTATGATATTCACAGACTAAAAGAAGGCGGCCTCTTAAAAGTGGGTGGGGTGGTTGTTAAAGAGGGTATTTCCCCTGTTGCCTATTCAGATGGGGATGTGGTTTTACATGCACTTATAGATGCCCTTCTTGCAATAAAAGGCAAGGATGATATAGGTACTCTATTCCCGGATACAGATGATCAATGGAAGGACGCAGATTCAGGTGAACTTTTGCTTAAGGTTATGGAATATGTGGGTGAGATTAATATCCTGAAGGTGGACATTACCTGTATTCTTGAAAAGATAAAACTCTCTCCATTTAAAGATAAAATTAAGAAAAGTATAGCAACGTATCTGGGAATACCGGAAGAAAATGTCTCTTTTAAAGCCAGGACTAAGGAAGGTATTGGGGAGGTTGGTAAAGGTAAGGCAATTGAAGCCTTTTGTCTTGTAACATATTCCATCTAATAATTACATACTCCTGTTAAAACTGCCGATTTTGTTGTAACAATTCTATACACAAACATTTTGTTAAAACAAATCCCAGCGTCATACAACTTTAATATATCGTAATTTTTTGCATGTTTATTGCAATTGTATTCTTGAAAAAACAGGAGGCAAAAAATGAAGAGGCAGTGGTATAATATCGTAGAAGTGACTGTAGCACTGGTGTTATTGTTTGTGTCAGCAAAGGCTGACACAAAGCAGGTCTCAAGTTCAAATATACAGGTAGCTTCAAGGGCTCTCTTTGGTCTTGCTCAGAGTGTGGTTGTGGATAATGGTTATGCCTATATTGCTGCAGATAACTCAGTGATAACACTTTCTTTATCAACTCCATCGGCTCCTGTCTATACCTCTTTCAGTTATCCTGTGGAGTATATACAGGACATTGCCAGTAATTCAGGTTATATATTCGCCACGCTTGGTAACTATGGCATAGAGGTTATTCCCAAGTCCACGTCATCTGACTCGTCAACAATAAAGACGTATAACTTTGGAACATTTATGGGAGAAATAACAATTGACAGGACAAGAGGTATTCTTTATGTGGCCACACAGGATTCAGGAGTGATGATTATCAGTATTTCAGGCGATTCACTATACAAGGTTGGTACCATTAATGGGGGATTTGGAACTCCCAGAGATGTAAGGTATTCCAATGATACTCTTGTGGTAGAAGGAAGTGGCGGCATATGTCTTTATAATGTGTCAACACCTTCTGCTCCCTATGCGCTGGATTCTATTGTTACTAAATACCCTGTTTACAGAGTAGGTTTTGAAGGTGGTGTGGTGGTGTATGTTATGCACTGGACACTGGGATGGAATCCTTACTATACGGTTACTTTCTTTGATGCACAGGAAAATCAATCAATAGAGTCGGGTGAAGGGAGAATTGCTGATGTCTGCGTGCGTGACAGTAATATTTTTATACTGAACTCACAGGGCAATCTTAGTTATTACAGATATAACAGTGGAAATATTCAGAAAATTGATGAGATGCCCCTTTCAAGTCTGGCCCATGACCTGGATGCAGATTCAGACTTTGTATATCTTATTGAAGATGATGGGTTCCATGTGATAGACTATTCTAACGAAACACTTACAGAGGTAAGTACGGTCTACTCGGCTTTAGTCGCATATGGCCTTGACACCTATCATAACCATCTTTACAGCGCTGCCGGGCAGAATGGTATTATGATTATTGATATGAACGATACATTGAATCCACGGTTTATAGGCAGAATAGCGTGCAATAAATATGCAAAAGCCATTTCAGTTAAGGATTCTTTCCTTCTATGTGCTTCCTTGCTCCAAAACTTCTCTGTATTCAGTATTTCTGACCCGGTAAGTCCATATCTTGTAGGCAGCGTATATGTTCCTGGCAATCCAATGGACGTAGCATGGAAGGATTCGGTAGTTTATGTGGCTACAAATACTGAAGGTGTGGCGTTGATTGATGTGAGTTCACCTGAATCTCCCACTGTGATTGGCAGATTGAACACAGGAAATACTACGCAAAATGTGGATGTTTATGGTGATTACCTTGTTATTTCTGATTTGCATTCTGGAAGTTATCTATACAGTGTACAGGATGCAGGCAATCCTGTTTTATCACCAGATTGGATTCATCCAGGACGGCTACACTCAATGACTCACTCCTTGTGCTTGCCACCCTGTATACTGAACTTGCTATTTATGACATAAAAGACCCTCAAAATCCCTTGCTTCTTTATACAATAAGCCTGCCTGAAAATGCAAATTCTGTAAAAATTTCAGGAAATATGCTCTATGTATCGTGTGGTGATTCAGGTATAAGGTTTTATACTCTTGGAAACAGTTCTGCTACACTTGCAGGGTACTTTGAAAGTGGAAACAGAACAAGCGATGTTTTGCCGTTAACTACTTCTTTGTTCTTTGTGTCTGAGGAGACAGGTGGAGTGTATCTTTTGAGTGGTACATTTACAAAACTATACAATATCAGAGAGAATACTTATGGAGAAGACGGACCTGTTACTTTAAGAAAGAACATTGGAAATACTCTTGAGTTTACAATTAATCATGAAGGAAAATCAGTCTATTACCTTCTTGATATTACAGGAAGGGTAGTGCATACAGGAACTGTTTATGGCAAAGGAAGTGTAAGGTTAAGGGGGCTTAAACCAGGTATTTACTACATTCTTGTGAATGCAGAAATGCGGAAAGATATTAGAAAGGTGCTTATAAGGTAAAAAACTTAAGTGTCAGGATTATGAGAGGGGCTTTTAATGCCCCTCATTTATTTTTTCCAGGTCCCATTTTATCTGGTATATAGCAGATTTCAGCATGTTGTAAAAGTATCCCTTTACTACAGGTGCATTGTGTGGGGTCATTACGATGTTATCAAGTTGTTCAAATGGAAAATGCTGTCTGAAAGGAGAGCCTTTTTTAGGATACGCATACCACACATCAATACCAGCACAGGCATTTTTATGTGTTTTTAAGAAATTAAACAGGGCTTTCTCAGATACAATCTTTCCACGTGATACGTTAATAATTATCACGTCGTCTCTTACATGCATAAAAAAACTTTCATTGATGAGATTTTCTGTGTTTTCTGTTAGGGGAAGCGTGTTTATGATTATGTTGAAATCAAGCAAAAGTAAGAGGAGTTCTTCAAAATCAGTTACAATGGTATTAACGATTCTCCTGTAAAGGTGAGGTACTACTGGTTTACTTTTAAAAATCGTGATTCTGGCGTCAAAGGTGCGCTTGAATAGCCCTGCTGTGTATCTTCCAATTGGTCCAAAACCAAGAATAAGAACATTGCTTTTGAATAAAGTGGTATTCAGCATATCTGTCTGGTGAAACTCACCCTCTTTTAATTTAGTGGTGTGAAATGCGAGTTTTCTTGCGCAGGCGAGGGCAAGTGCGAGACCGTGTTCTGCTATGTATTTTGCATTTGGTCCGTGTGTTCCCAAAACCCTGTATTTTCTTTTTATGTCTTCTGGAATGTGGTCTGTGCCTGCTGTAATGGTTTTTATGACTTTTATATTCTTAAACTCATCAAGGTTTATTTTATTCAAATCCTTTGAATGAAAGATAATTATACCATCTATAGAAGAAGCATCATAAGAATCATGGGGACCAAAAATTTCAAGGTCTTTTACCGGTAACTGATAAATTGTATGAGGCACGTTGTCAACGAGAAGAAGTACCTTATAGCACTTATTGATCCTCTGGAATGTAGAAGACATGCTTTCTCAGATTTCTCAGGTTATTTGCCCTATCCGTTGCTTTAAAAACAAAGAAATTATCCCCTTCTTCAAGGATGAGAGTTAAGACAGTGTCTGGTTTAATTTTGTTATTATTGAAAAAGAGTTTCGTACCAGAAGAGACGAAGGCTACATCCTCTGCTTTGACTTTTACTTTGACTGTGTCATTAAAGACAGTATCCGGTAAAGAAATGGATATGAAAGGCTCATACAGGTCATTTAAATAGCCTGTGTAAAGTGTATCATTTAAAGTAAAGATGAATGCTTCTGCGTCATAAGTGCAGTGTAAGTTAGCAAAATCGCCACGTGATGTTTCCATAATCTGTTCTAATTTGCCCTCACGTATGTCCAGAAGAGAAAGAATATTCTTGTTTTTATTTCTGTATTTGACAAAGATTCTGTTTCCGGAAGGTGAAATCTTCAAAAGCTGCACATCTTCGCCGTTTATAATAATTTTATTAAGGGGTGAAATGGATGGGGTCCTGAATACATACAGAGTCTTCTGGTTAATAGTGGCTCCTGTACCGTTTGCAAATACGGTGTTAAATGTGAGATAGGGAAACGGAAATTTGCGTTCTTTGTTTATACCTTTAATATGTATCGCCTTTTCCATTTCAGTTGCATCTTTGTCTTTAAGAATTATATACGATATCCCTTTTCTCGTTATCCCACATACCTTACCTACATTATCAGCAATTACGGAGAGCTTTCCGGTTTTAAGGGAAATTTTATATATGCCCCCAAAATAAAGACCTATTTCTGGCAAAAACCAGAGATAAAGATTATTATTTACGATTTTGCCACCACTGAAATTTCCCTGCTGATATACAAGTCCAAAGTAATCATCACGGAATGATGGGTCCTCTTCCATAATTTTCTTTGCCCTTTCTATGGGAGCATAGGTTCCGGGAAAATGTTTTTTGTCAAGGGTGATAATTTTTTCAATATTGCCTGATTCCATATCCAACTTCAGAATATCGTAAGTTTTGTTCTTTCTATCTGGTTTGCCTATAATGACGAACTTCCCGAAGTCTGAAGGAACGATAATACCTGCATCAAAATGTAATTTATTTGAATAAAGCAGTTTGCCAGAAGGAGTGTATTCGTTTATTTCTCCATTTTTGTACGTTAAAAGATAACCATTTTGGAGCAGAAATGCTTTATCAGGTGTAATTCCTGTTTTAAATATAATGTAGAAGTTTCCCGCAATTTTTTCTGATTTTTCGGGTTGAATGTAGTAAATTTTGTCTTTATAGTGCTTTATATCTGGCAAGGTTAGTGTGATTAAAAGTAACAGGATATTATACATTTTTTAACCTCCTGATATTACAGGTAAAATTTCCACTTTACTTCCATCTTTGATATTTTCTTCAAGAGGTGTTAGTTTTCCATTAACAATAAGCAGATATTCCTCTTCGTTTATATTTAGTTTTCTAAAAAGGTCTCTTCCTCTGATTACACCGTTGATTTCAATCTGTTTTTTATTACCATTGAAAATAACCTCAATCATGATATATCAACCTCCCTGAAGGATAAGAGTTTGAGGTCAATTAATAGTATTTTGCCATTTAGTGGACTTGTGCCTGTAAGAACTATTCTCAGTGCCTCGTAAACCTCTATAGACCCGACTACACCACAGATGGGTGCAACAACAGGTGTTTCCTGTTCCCTATGTTCGGATTTATTGTACAAAGATGTAATTGTTTTTGGAGGAATGAATACACCCACCTGTCCCATGGTACCACGAACTGCTCCGTGAATAAGGGGAAGATTTAGGACCTGAGAGAATCTGTCCATCAAAAGGCGTGCTTCTATGTTATCGGTGGCATCAATGATTAAATCAAGGTCTTTGAAGTATTTTACATGTCTCTCAGATTCTACAAATTCTGGTATAATTTCTATATTAACATCGCTATTCATTCCTGAGAGTCTCTCACTCAGAACCTCTGCCTTTTTCTTTCCTATGTCATCCTCTTTATAGATGGTCTGACGATTGAGGTTTGTTAAAGTGAGGCGGTCACCTTCGAATATACGAACTGTCCCAAATCCCGCTGCTATCAGTTGTGGAATTACCACACTTCCAAGACCACCGGCACCTACAACCCCAACTCTGGCAGATGCAATTTTCTTCTGGCCAGTCTCTCCAATATCATCAATAAGTATTTGTCTTTTATATCGTTCAAAGGTCATAGCCGTACATTCTGTATGTTTTATAGTGCTTTCCACCCATAAATTTGGTGGCTCGTATGATGAGATAGTTATCTTCTAACAGCCATGAAACCTCACAGTACTTCAGATTTGTCTTTTCAATGGCATCCTTCATCATGTGATAGTAAAGAAGTGAATCCACCCCTTTCTTTCTGTATTTGGCTTTAATACCAAGTGTTATCAGTCTTGAGCCTTCAATTTTGTGAAAATTATGGAGTTTGTGATAGATAAGATGAAGTAGTCCCACAGAGAGTATCTTCCCTCCCATTTTTTTCAAAATAATATTCATGTCAGGTATTACAAGGCCAAAGGCAACTGGCTCTCCATTGTATTCTACTATTTTAGCAAGCTCAGGTATTGCAAAGTCCTTGAAATTATCACCCACATGTTTAAACTTTTCATAGGTAAAAGGAACAAAACCCCAGTTATTTTCCCACGCTTCATTGTAGATCTCAAAGATTTTTTTAATTTCCTCCTCTATATTTTTAAGGTCAACGTTTCTTATGGTATATCCCCATTTAAGGGAGCGTTCAGCAAGAGGTTTCAGCCTTCTTTCCAGATGATGTATAAATTTTTTATACTCATCATCAACTGTTATAAGATAAGCCACAAGGTCCTTTGCCTTTCTAAATCCGAAGGATTCTATAAGTTCAATATAATAAGGTGGATTATAACTCATACCTATTACAGGAGGCAAATCAAAGCCTTCAATTAGAAGTCCATAATCATCATCATTAGAGGTGAAACATGCAGGACCTCTGACTTCAGTCATTCCATTTTTCTTTGCAAACTCAATGGCCTTGTTTAAAAGTGCGTGGGCCACTTCCTTATCATTTATGCTCTCAAAGAATCCAAAAAAGGCAACCTTTTCGTTGTGGAAATTGTTGTAATTGTGATCAATGTGAGCGCTTATTCTACCAGCTGGTTTTCCATCTTTGTAAGCCATATAGAGTTTCACTTTTGCGTGGGAAAAAAATGGATTATGCTCTGGGTCTATCCTCTTTAAATCCTCTGAAAATATTGGAGGCACCCAGTTTTTATCACCTCTGTATATCTGCCATCTAAATTTAATAAACTCTTTCCGCCCCTTATGGTCTGTTATTTCTCTTATTTCAACACTCATTTTAGTTTCAGAATCTCTTTCATTCTTTCTTCTGATTCTTTAAGAATCTTTTCGTGCAGACTGTTTCCATGGGAATCCATTGTGACTATAAGCGGCAGGTCTTCTACTTCAATGACCCAGAATGCCTCAGGAGAACCGAATTCCTCAAGTTTAAATACAGTTACAACTCGTTTTACCGCATCTGCTATGAGTGCACCTGCACCACCAACTGCATGAAAATACACTGCACCGCATTTTTTAAGACCATTCAGTGTCTTTTCTCTCATACCACCTTTTCCAATTATACCCCTCACATTGTATTCGCATATAACATCAGCCTGATAGGGCTCTTCTCTTATTGATGTAGTTGGTCCTGCTGATACGAACGTCCATGATCCATCAGGATTCTTTCTTACCACCGGGCCGCAGTGATATATTACAGATTCCTTAAGATATGGCCTTATGAAGTCTGGTTTTTCTTCAACCATCAGTTTATGAGCCTGGTCCCTTGCTGTGACAATGATACCCGAAAGGAGTACCTCGTCTCCAACCTTGAGTTTTCTTATTTCTTCTTCGCTTATAGGAACCTTTAGCTTAATCATAGTAGGTAACCTCCCCATTTTTGATTACCATTGTTTTTCTCCTGAATGCCCAGCAGTTATAGCTTATGGCAACAAAAAACGTGGCAGGATGTCTGTGCTGCCAGTCCACAAACACGTCCAGCACAGTGGTCTTTCCACCAAATCCCATAGGACCAATATTAAGTTTATTTAAGTCTTCTTTTAATTTCAATTCAAATTCAGCAAGTTGTTTTTCAGGGTGTCTTTCTCCGATTTTTCTGAAAAACTGTTCTTTTGAGAGCATATAAGATGTAGCCCTGTCACCGCCTATTCCAACTCCAACTACTCCAGGAGCACACCCAAGACCCTGTGCTTTAAAGATTGCATCCACTATAACCCTTCTTACACCTTCAAGGTCTCTTCCAGCCTTAAGTGGCGCATGGGGCAATTTGTACTGTGTTCCAACATTTTCACTTCCACCGCCTTTTAATAAAAGCCTGACTCTCACTTCATCCTTTTCCCACCTTGATATATGAAAATAAGGAGCATTTTTTCCGACGTTATTGCCTGAATTTTTGCCTGTAATAGGATTTACTGCATTGGGTCTTAAGTATTGTTTATGCGTGGCTTCCTCCGCTGCCTGTTTGATTATATCAAAATAGTAAGATTCTTTTTCTCCCTCAGGCATGTCTATGTAGAATATGAGTGAGCCTGTATCCTGACACATAGGTGTGCTGTTTTTTCTTGCGATTTCCACATTTTTGAGTATTGTTCTCAATACAGCCTTTGCCGGGGTTCCTTCCTCCTCCTTTTCATATGCTTCTTTCAGGGCATTTTCCACGTCAGGAGGAAGGTCTGTGGATGCTCGGCGTAGAAGTTCCACAAATGCTTCCTTTAAATCCATAATCTCCTCCTTATGTTCCTTTCACTGGAAAAAGTGTTTTGAAATTAAAACAAGAATGTCCATGATTATCAATAATTTTATTACTTTATGCAGGTTCAGGCAAAAGGTATATAATCTCAGGTAATAACAAATAAAGTAAACAAAAGTGTGTAAATAATTTCGACACAGCGTATAAAGAGACTTACCCTAAAAATCGTGTAATCAAACATTCGAATAGTCAAGGTCATGGTTAAACTTAATATTCATGAGTTGAATTATTCTGTACAGATTGGCCTGGATAACAGGTATAGGTTTTCTCATCCATCTGTCATTTAGATTGGAAAGCTGGACAAACAGGTTG